>ERZ808242.1209-NODE-1209-length-15416-cov-4.629256_pt1 | contig 15416 bp, 12 predicted proteins | sample MGYA00521244_ERZ808242 | MGnify/ENA primary metagenome ERZ808242 (study PRJEB31516, sample SAMN03275573) | gut metagenome | biome: mammalia-associated habitat; material: feces | host: Papio cynocephalus | place: Kenya | collected 2012-07-27 ... | reverse complement strand
GGCGAAGATACGGTAGCACATTTATGGTTGTATAAGGAAAATCCATTGTTGGAATAAGGGTTATGAGGAGAGCATAAGAACATGAACTGGAATCGAAAAGAACTGAGAAAAGGCGCATGGAACACGGTATTTAAACGGGGAACGATGGCGTGGCTAGCACTGGTTGCCGTCTGCTTCATCTTTGCATTTTTAGGTGTCGATGAATTTGCACAGTCGACATTTGTAGATGGGATCGACAAGGCGATCGGACTGGATACCTCGCATGTAGCAGGCAACGTGGAGATTTTAAAGGATTATGCAGTGAATACACCGATCGTAAAAGATGTTCCGTTTATACATTCGGATTTTGTGATCGGATTGATTGATGTAGCATCTAAAAGTCAGACATGGATCATCAAGCTGTTAGGCGCAAATGCTGCTTATCTGGAACGTAATACCGGAGAAGTGATCGTAGCATTGCTGTTATCCGCCTTTATTATGATGATCGTGCATTTCTTCGTGCAGAGTGCAGCCATTGTGGGAAAAAACCGATATGCGATGGAGTGTCGTTACAGTGATAAAGTATCGATTAACCGTATGTTTGCACCGTTTCATTTTAAACATTTGTTGAGATTGGTCTGGACGATGTTCCTATATAAGGCAGTTCTGTTTTTATGGAGCCTTACGATCGTTGGTGGTATCTATAAATCCTACCAGTACCGGATGATCCCGTATCTGGTCGCAGAAAATCAGACACTTAGCTGGAAAGAGGCAAAAGCCTTATCTAAAGAAATGACAAATGGTTATAAGTGGAAGATGTTTGTAACAGACCTGTCCTGTATTCCGGTCATGCTGTTGAAGCTTGTCCCGATCGCCGGTCTGTTAATTGCAGTACCGTTTGATGTAGAGATTGACGTGGAGATGTATTTTCATCTTAGAAAGAGAATTGACAATGAGGCATTTATCGAGCGTGCGTTTGACGGAGCGCCATACTGTAAAGGTATAGAAGCTACTGTACCGGTGTATCTCTTACAGGATGTAGCAGTAGAAGCACCAAAGGGAATCAAGGTCAAGAGTGAATACCGGCTGACGGATTTCATCTTTTTCTTCTTCTCATTCTGTTTTGTCGGCTGGGTGTGGGAGGTTATGCTCCATATCGTCAGAGATCATGAGTTCGTGAATCGCGGAACGATGTATGGCCCTTGGCTTCCAATCTATGGTGTCGGTGGTGTCGTTATCATCTTCCTGTTAGACCGGTTTAAGGCAGATAAATTGAAATTATTCCTGATGTCTATGGGTATCTGTGGCGTGCTTGAATATATCGCAAGCTGGATCTTAGATTTCTTCTTTAATTCCCATTATTGGAATTATAAGAAATTCTTCCTGAACCTGAACGGAAGGATTTGTCTGGTCGGACTGCTGGCATTTGGAATCGGAAGTCTGTTCGGTGTCTATATCGCAGCACCAAAGCTCAGCCGATTTATGCATAAGAAGAGCCGGAAAACACAGATCCTGATCTGCGCTGTCTTAAGCACAGCCTTTATCATCGATTTGATCTGTTGTGCGTTATTTGGCTTTAATGCCGGCTCCGGCGTAGGCGGAACTTATAACTGATTAAACGAATCCCCTCCGACAGATGGTTATACATATGGGCTTTTATCTGTATTTCCTATCTGGCAGTCAGGTGTTTTCTAACTATGACATTAGCGTATTTTCGTTATGAGGTTTGCACTAGCTATCAGCATCAAGCCCATGTTTGAGTCCGTAAGGACGAGTTTGGGCGACTGCTGATGAATAGGCGTGCGAACCGAATAGAAAATAAAGCGAGTCATAGTAGAAAATGGTTGACTGCCTGATTGGAAATACAGATAAAGCCATATACATATAACCATCTGCCGGAGGGGATTGTCTATATTAGTGATTCTGATCCCGCCAGTTTTTAGGGGAGACTCCATATATATTTTTAAAAGCTCTGGAGAAATGCAGTTGGTTTGGATAGCCGACTGCATTTCCTATATCTGCAATTGATAATTTGGTCATTTTCAGCAGCTCTGTTGCTTTGGACATCCGATAATTTATCAGGAATTCCTGTGGTGTTTTGCCGATGGAATCATGAAATATTTTCCCCAGATAACTGCGGTTGATGCCGCAACAGGCAGCCATATCTTCGATAGAGATATCATAAGGAAAATTCTGCTCCACGAAGTTTATTGCTTCTTTTATATAATAATCACTCATTTTTCCTGTTTTCATCATCTGGGTAGAAGCTGTGGAACGGGTCAGTGCATCCAGAAAAAGGTAGGAATGACCGATCAGATGAAAAGGTGGTTCATTTGGATGCTTGGCGATATAGAGCATTTCATTCATCATGATTTCCCGGTATTCCTTTGAGGTTGCATGGTAGATAGGCTGATCTTTGGAAAAACCGGCAATGTCCAGTGCTTCTTTTACCCGTAATCCATCAAATTCCAGCCAGGTATATTCCCATGGGTTTGCTTCATCTGCGATATAGGTGCTGATCTGTCCCGGATACAGAAGGAAGCCCTGTCCGCTTTTGATCGAATAAGTTCTTGTTTCACCTTTTTTGTCCTGTGCCATTAAAAGTCCGGTCCCGGAGATAACATAATGAAACAGATAGTGGGTTCTGGCAGCCGGACCGAACTGATGAGCCGGTGTACAGCGTTCCCATCCGTACTGATATAGACCAAGATCTATAAATTTTTCATTTGGAAATATGGAAAAAAGGAATTCATGCATAAAAAAACCTCCCAAAATTAGAACAAATATACAATATAAATTCTTCTGTTTTTTTACTATATACCAAAATGCTAGATGAATGCAATAGAGAGACAAAAATAATGCATTTTGGTATAAAAGTGGAATAATCACGATATTTTAACAAGCATTATGATATGTTAGAATAAAAACAACTTAAAAAAGCATATCACAAAAGAAGGGAGAAATGTATTTATGCTAAAAGGGAAAAAACTATTATTTGTACTTACAATGATGACTGGTTTCTGCTTACTGGCGGGGTGTGGCAAGAATAATAAAGACGGAAAAACAGTGATCGAACTGGTACAGTATAAACCAGAAGCAACCTCTTATTTTGAAGAAGTTGAGGAACGGTTTAATGCCAGTCATGATGATATTGAATTGAAGATCAGTTCTCCGAACGATGCAATGACTGTGTTAAAGACCCGATTTGTTCGAGAAGATAATCCGGATATCATTGGTATTGGTGGTGACATCAATTATTCGAATTTTATTGATGCCGATATGCTGATGGATATTTCTGATTTTGATGGATTGGCTGATATAAAGGAAAATTATCTGACAATCTGTGAGAATCTGAAATTTATTCCAACGGAAGGCATATATAGTGTGCCATATGTGGCAAATGCTGCCGGTATCCTGTACAACCGGGATATGTTTGAGGAGCATGGCTGGAAGATCCCGGAAACATGGGATGAACTTCTTGCATTATGCGATGAGATTCAGGCAGAAGGAATCCTTCCGTTTTATATGGGTTACAAGGATACATGGACCTGCCTTTCTCCGTGGAACAGCGCAGTAGCCTCTTTGACATCTTCGACCGTATGTAAAGATGTTAATAAGGGAGAAACGACATTTTCCGATCAGTATGTTCAGGTTGCGGAAGAAATGAAAACCCTGCTTCAGTATGGGGAAGCTAATCCGGTTGCATATTCTTATAATGATGCATGTACAGCATTTGCAAGAGGTGAGTCGGCAATGTATATGATCGGAAGCTATGCGGTACCACAGATCCAGTCAGTAAATCCGGATATTAATATTGATTCATTTGTATTTCCGTCTTCAAATAACAAGGATGACATGGTTTTGACATCCGGCGTAGATCTTCAGTTCTGCGTGATGGAAGACTGTCCAAATAAGGAAGCAGCTTATGAAGTCCTCCGTTTTCTGTTAGAGGATGAAAATGTACAGGACTACATAGACAATCAGAATGCAGTGCCTTGTAAGAAAGGAGATTTCAAGCTGGCATCTATGTTAGACGGTATGCGGGAATATCTGGACAACGGAATCGTGACGGATTATCAGGATCATTTTTATCCATCTGAAATGGCAGTAGATGCAATGATTCAGACCTATCTGTTAGATGGAGATACAGAAGCGTTTTTGAAGAAATTTGATACGGAATGGAAACGGTACAATCGCGACCTGATCACCAAGGTTCGCAAATATGAGCAGGAGCATTCCGGAGAGGAGGAATAGAAATGGATACAAAAAAGACAGAAGATATGAAGTTTGTTAAAAAGAAAAAGAAAATGTCAGGAAAATCCAGAACATTTATGCTGATCACAATTCCTATCGTGGCATTGTTCTTTACATTCAACACATTGCCTCTGATTCAGGGTGCGATCTACAGCTTTACCAATTTCCGTGGATATGGAAGCTATGAGTGGGTCGGTTTTCGAAATTATATTGATCTGTTTCATGATGCCAGAGTTGGTGCATCCTATCTGTTCACATTTAAGCTGGCAATTGTAACAACGATCATCGTAAATGTTGTCAGCCTGATCCTTGCGATGGCGTTAAACAGTAAGATTCGGTTTAAGAGTGGACTTCGTGGACTTTATTTCCTTCCAAATATCTTAGGTGGTCTGGTTGTAGGTTATATTTTTAATTATTTCTTTACTTACATTCTGCCACAGATCGCAATCATGCTTGGTTTTGAAGGAAACAGTATGCTGGCAAGTTCTAAAACAGCCTGGCTTGCGATCGCAGTAGTATGTGCATGGCAGTCGATCGCAATGAATACGATCATTTATATATCCGGTCTTCAGACGGTTCCGGAAGATGTATATGAAGCTGGCTCTTTAGACGGGGCAACCGGATTTGCCAAATTCCGATATCTGACATTTCCGCTTATCCTTCCATTTTTCACAATTAATGTTGTTCTTTGTATGAAAAATTTCCTGATGGTATTTGATCAGATCATGTCATTGACCAAGGGTGGTCCTGCACAGAGTACAGAATCCATTTCCTATCTGATCTATAACAATGGTATGAGTGGCGGACAGTTTGGATTCCAGAGTGCAAATGCAGTTGTGTTCTTTATTGTAATCGTAGTGATATCTGTATTACAGATGCGTTTCCTGGGTAAGAAGGAGGAACAGTTATGAGAAAATCACAGAGACAGATCAGAAAAGAATATAAGAAAAAAGGGATTAAGACAGGAAAAGAACGATATAATATCGGGATTACAGCTTTGTTGATCCTTGGTCTTGTAACCATCCTGTTTCCATTATATATGACGGTTGTGATCGCATTTAAGCAGCCGTCCGAGATGACAAATGACATTCATGGTATTTTATCGCTCCCGCAGCATTGGAGTCTGAGTAATTTTAAAGAAGCAATGGAAGTAACAGACTTCTGGCATTCGCTTGGCAACAGTTTATTTATTACACTTGCTACAATTGCTTTATCCATTATAATTCATTCCCTGATCGGTTATGTGCTTGGACGGAGCAAGAAAAAGAATCGGATCTACAATGGGATCTACCTCTATCTGGTCAGCGGTATGTTTGTACCATTTGCTATTTTGATGATGCCGCTGGTAAAGCAGACTGCAAAAATGGGACTGGCAAATATGGTTGGTGTCGTGCTTCTTTATACAGTATTTTATCTGCCGATGAACACCATGTTATATGCCGGTTATCTGAACAATCTGCCGCTTGAACTGGAAGAAGCAGCATGTGTAGACGGAGCAACCACATGGACTACTTACTGGAAGATCATCTTCCCAAATATGAAACCGATGCATGCAACGGTCGCAATTCTTACGGCCCTCGGTACATGGAATGACGTTATGACCCCACTTGTTATTATGTCGGGAGATCAGAATACACTTCCACTTGCTCAGTTGAATTTCCAGACGCAGTTTGGAACGAATTATAATCTGGCATTTGCATCGTATTTGTTGGCGTTACTGCCAATTCTGATCTTCTATATTATTTGCCAGAAACAGATCATATCAGGTGTAGCAAACGGAGCAGTAAAATAAAAAGGAGACCTAATTTATGGCTATTGTATATAACAATGAAAAAAGAATATTTTCCCTTCATACGGAGCATACCACTTATCAGATGATGGCAGACACACATGATTATCTGCTTCATCTGTATTACGGAAAACGTCTGGATGCGGAAATGGATTATATCCTGACTTACTATGATCGTGGTTTTTCAGGAAATCCGTATGATCTTGAAAATGACCGTACTTATTCCCTGGATGCACTTCCGCAGGAATTTCCTGTTCTTGGAACAGGTGATTACAGAACAACTGCAGGAAAGATCCGAGAGGCAAATGGTTGTATGGCGCTTGATCTCCGTTATACCGGATATCGGATCCAGGAAGGAAAGTATAGCCTTCCGGGCCTTCCATCTGCACATTCTGAGGATGCACAGACGTTGTTCATATATCTGAAGGATGAAAGAGCCGGTGTAGAAGTGACATTGCTGTATGGTGTGTTATCTGACTGCGATGTGATAACCAGAAGTGTAAAAGTTACAAATGCCGGAAAGAATGAAATCTATCTGGAGAAGATTTCCAGTGCATGCCTTGATCTTTTGTATGGAGATTATGATGTACTGACATTTTATGGGCGACATGCAATGGAACGGAATATGCAGCGCATACCGGTAGCACATGGCAGACAGATGATCGGAAGTAACCGTGGTACCTCCAGTCATCAGTATAATCCGTATATGATCCTTGCGGAGCATGGTACAACAGAAACGGCGGGATCTTGTTATGGTGTATCACTGGTATACAGTGGAAGTTTCGAAGGAAGTGTAGAATTAGATCAGTTTGATCAGATTCGACTGATAATGGGGCTTCAGGAGGATTTCTTTTCCTATCAATTACAGCCGGAGCAGACATTTTATGCCCCGGAAGCAGTTCTGTCATATTCAGCGCATGGAATGGAGCAGTTGTCCAATCAGATGCATCATTTTGTGAGAGAGCATATCTGTCGCGGAAAATATAAAGATCAGATCCGCCCGGTTCTTGTAAATAGCTGGGAAGCCTGTTATTTTGATTTTAATGGAGAAGCGATCGTTAATCTTGCAGAGCAGGCGGCAGAGCTTGGTGTAGAGCTTCTTGTCATGGATGATGGCTGGTTTGGCACAAGAGATGATGATAATTCATCCCTTGGGGACTGGATCGTAAATGAAAATAAGCTGGGCTGTTCTCTTACTGAGCTGACAAAGCGTGTTCATGACAAAGGTGTCCAGTTTGGTATCTGGATCGAGCCGGAGATGGTTTCAGAAAACAGCGATCTTTACAGAAAACATCCGGAGTGGGCAATTCAGGTTCCCGGTAAACATCCGGTGCATGGCAGAAACCAGCTTGTACTTGATTTTGCAAATCCAGAGGTAGTGGATCATATCTATGAGCAGATAGCAGATGTTCTTAGACAGGGAGATATCAATTATGTGAAATGGGATATGAATCGAAGCTTGTGTGATATATATTCCGGCAGTATGGTATGGCAGGGAAATGCAATGTATGACTACATGATTGGTGTATACAGGCTGTTGGAACGGCTGACACAGGCATTTCCGGATATGTTATGGGAAGGCTGCTCCGGTGGTGGCGGAAGATTTGATATGGGTATGCTGTATTATACTCCACAGATATGGTGCAGTGATAATACAGATGCAATTGATCGTATCCGTATCCAGTATGGCACATCATTTGCTTACCCTTTGTCGACGATGGGAGCGCATGTATCTGCTGTGCCAAATCATCAGACCGGCAGAGTGACGGATATGAAGACCAGAGGTGTGGTTGCTATGACAGGAGCATTTGGGTATGAACTGGATCTTGGAAAGTTATCGGAGAAAGACAAGGCAGCAGTTCGTGAACAGATCAAAACCTATCATGAAGCAGCGCCTGTTGTCTTAAAAGGCGATTATTACAGATTAAGTAATCCATTTGAAGCGGAATATGGAGCATGGATGTCTGTCGATGCAGAAAAAAAACACGCAGTTGTAGGTGCTGTTTTGTTAAATACACATGGCAATCATCCTGTATTTTACATTCGATTGAGAGGGCTTGCTCCGGAACGTTCCTATCGGGATAAGAGAACGGGTGTTGTTTATTCAGGAGCTGCTTTGATGGAGCTTGGTATGCCGCTTACGGTGGTATCCGGCAATTATCCAAGTTATCAGATCCTGCTTGATGCAGTAGAATAAGAAACAGAATAAATAAATATAACTCCCCGGTTTCTGCCTGCAGAGATCGGGGAGTCTGGCAAAAAGCAATAGAGTAAGATGATCAGAAATGAGGTGACGGACAGATGGATACAAAAGAAGTTACAGTATCAGATCTGGCACAGAAACAGATCAGAAATGCAGAACGATTATTTCCGTTGATCCGGAAAAAAACAGAAGAAAGAAAAGAGAAAAAAACCGTTATATCGATATCCGGTGGTTCTGGTGTTGGTAAGACAGGAATGGCACTCTTACTTCAAAATATGTTTGAAAAACAGGGAAAGAAAACACTTGTTATTAGTGGTGATAATTATCCACATCGGATTCCGATGTATAATGATGCAGAACGAATTGCAAGATTTCGCATGGCAGGGCTAAATGGACTTATAACTGAAAAGTTATATACAGATGAAATAAAAGAAAAACTTTTAGAGCTTCAAAGAGCCGGAAGGGATGCAGAAGAACAGAAGGATATGCAGTGGTTATCTATGTATCAGAAGTATGGAGACAAAGCCCTTACAGATTATCTAGGTACGGGTCAGGAACTGGATTATGAAGCTGTGTCGAATCTTCTCATGCAGTTTCATGGAGAAACTTCACAACTGCTGTTGCGTCATATGGGAAGGACACCGGATGATATCTGGTATGATCGCAGGGATGTATCAGATACAGATATTCTGATCCTTGAATGGACACATGGAAACAGCACATATCTGCATGGGGTGGATATATCTGTCGTATTGATCAGTACACCGGAAGAAACACTTGAAAACCGAAAAAAACGGAATCGTGACACTGCCATTGACAGTCCATTTGTAGCCAGAGTATTAAGGATTGAGCAGAAAAAGATTAATGATGGTCTGAAGCGTGCCGATATCATTCAGGATATGCATGGCAGGATTTATACGGAATAGTAAGTGAACAGGAGGCTATAGAATATGGGGAAGACAGAGATAGAAGAAAAGAAAATGACAGATGCTGATAACATTGAAAACGGGCCAATGCTGAATCTGTATCCGGACAGCCTTGGTGGAGATCTGGAAGTTGTTGCAGATTTATTTGAAAGAGATGGATTTGCAGATGCATTTTCCTCAATGTATATATTACCGAGTATTTACCATTCTGATCTGGATCGTGGTTTTTCTGTGATCGACTATGATCTTGAGGAAACATTTCATTCTGAAAAGGCATTATCACGGTTGAGTAGACAGAATACTGATCTGAAGCTGGATTTTGTGTTAAATCATGCGTCTGTACAGTCTCCGCAGTTTCAGGATCTGCTTGAGAAAGGCAGTCAGTCTGAATACCGTGATTTTTTTATTAACTGGAATACGTTCTGGGAAAACTGTGGAGAAATGACAGAAGACGGCTATATACAGCCGGAACAAAAATATCTGGATCCAATGTTTTTCCGAAAACCGGGATTGCCTCTGTTGATGGTGGAAATGGCAGATGGCAGCCGGATTCCATACTGGAATACATTTTATCAGGAGATTCGGGATACTGATGATTATCATACCAGATATTTGGGACAAATGGATCTTAATATCAAATCAGAAAAGGTCTGGGACTTTTATCGTGAAACTATAAAAAAACTGGCAGGTTATGGAGCAAAGATAATCCGTCTGGATGCATTTGCATATGCACCAAAAGCGCCGGGACGAGCTAATTTCTTAAACGAACCGGAGACATGGGAATTTCTTGAACAGATCCATGAGCTTGCAAAACCGTATGGGATCCGTCTCCTTCCGGAGATTCATGCCGGATATAAAGAGAAAAAGTATAAGACAATAGCAGAGAAGGGATATCTGACGTATGACTTCTTTCTTCCGGGTCTGATCCTGGATGCTCTTTACAGAGGCGATGGCACTTATCTGGAGCAATGGGCAGAAGAACAGATAAAAGAGAATATTCATACTGTAAATATGCTCGGATGCCATGATGGAATACCGGTACTGGATCTTGCGGGACTGCTGCCGGACGACAGAATTGAAGATCTGATCCGGCTGCTTGTGGATCGTGGTGGTTTTGTAAAGGATCTTCATGGTAATAAAAAGATGTATTATCAGGTAAATACAACATATTATAATGCACTTGGTGAAAGTGATCAGGCATTGTTATTGGCCAGAGCATTGCAGATATTCATGCCCGGAAAACCTCAGGTCTGGTATCTGGATCTGTTTGCCGGCTCCAATGATTATGAGGCAGTGAAGCGGGCAGGTGCAGGAGGACATAAAGAGATCAACCGGACGAATCTTTCACAAAAGGATATAGAGGCAGGTCTTGAAAAGACTGTTGTAAAAAAACAGCTTGAAATGTTGAAATTCCGGAAAGAATTTCCGGCATTTGGATTTGATGCGGAAATGACGATACGCACAAAGCCTGTGGCACAGATCTCTGCTCAGGCAGAACATGCTTTTCATTTTGCAGAAGTATCAGCGGATCAGACGTATAACCGCATTTATATTACCTGGAAAAAGGATGGTTATCTTGCCCGGCTGTCCGCAGACCTTAAAGCCCATACCTACCAGATTCATGCCCTGGACCCATCTGGCAATCTGGTCTGGCAGTCGTAATATAAATAATGGATTCGGATGATCCGGCAGGCTGGCACTTCCTACATATGACATTAGCGTATTTTCGTTATGAGGTTTGCACTGGCAATCAGCATCAAGCCCATGTTTGAGTCCGTAAGGACGAGTTTGGGCGACTGCTGATGAATAAGCGTGCGAACCGAATAGAAAATAAAGCGAGTCATATGTAGGAAGTGCCAGCCTGCTTGGGTATCCGAATCCATTGTTTATACAGGCTTATTTCTCAGGAAAAAGCTTGCGGAAGATCAGGCGGATAAATGGACCGCAGTAAAAAAGCTGCCAGAAGAAAGCTACCGGGAAGTTTAAGAAAGTAGTCTGGAGCCAGACAGCTGCAAACTGACGGCCGGCATGCTTGAATAAAATAGTGGCAACAAGGCTCATGCAAGGACACATAATACAGATGATCATGGTAGAAATTGCAAGAGTGATGATGATCGGGCGGTCATCCGGCTTTACAAAGCGGAATGCAAGAGCATGTGCAGCCTTATCTACGAACAGGAATTCAAGTAAAAAGGCAACCGGCCACATGATGATAAGCTCATGAAAGGCGGCTAAGAAAACAGAGTTTGACATTCCACCTGTGTTCAGGGAAATGTTATAGCAGATCATGGCATAGACCATAAGAAAAGACATCATTAATGTGAATACAATGTTTTGAAATAAAGTTTTTGGCATAAAATAAATCTCCTTTTTGATTAATAATTTGAATTAAGAGCAGAACCAAATTAGTATGAATCTGCAATTATCTTAAAAATAAGCACAAAAAAGACACATGTGTTGTTCGTTATCAAGTGATATGCTCATCCGTCAGAAGACGAGGTGAAATATCAGGAGCACACTTGTGTCGTTTCCAATTTTATACCAAATCTTTTTCTTCAATTTTTACAACGTCGGTTATTATACTAAGCTTTTTATAAAAAAGCAAGTAAAATTTACATATGCAAACCCATAAAATTCCATATGCAGGTATAAAAATATCACATGCGGAAACATATAATTGTACACGCAGAAATACATGGATTTGTTTGACATATAAATATGTAGATGTTAGTATCATAGTACAAGATGCTGGCGATAAAAAGAGAAGCTTTATATTGAATGGTTACAACAAAGACCGCTTATTCTTGAAAAGAAATGAGTGGTCTTTGTTTTGCGATGCAAAAAAGTATGCAATGCAGAAACGGATCTGCGGAGAGAAAATAGAAGCTTATCAGCATATATGAGAAGAAAAATGGAGAGAAAAAATGGCAAATAGTATGCAGACCCTTGCCTGTGAATATGCAACATTTATTATTATCCTGTATATCGGGGTACGTTGTATCTTCCAGAGAAATAATAAAATGATAAAATTTTTTTCCGGTTTTATAGGGGCACTGGCATTATTCAGTCTTGTCAATATTCATGTCCGTTTGATGGAGACCGGAACAGTGGCAGGTTCCAGACAGCTATTATTTGGACTTAATGCAGCATTTATGATATCACAGACATTTGTCACTTATGCGTGGTTTGTATTTTTTGAGAATATACAGGAGACATTTATATCGAAGAACACAGTGGCGAAAATTATCGGTGTTGTACCACTGGCGGTCATGGTGTGGTTATGTATCGCATCTTACCGTACCGGGTGGCTGTTCTATATTGATTCAGAAGTAATCTATCACAGAGGTTCTGTTTTCTTTTTACAGGTATTGATCCCATATATCTATGTTGTTGCATCGATCATCAGTGCGATCGTATATTCCATTCGAAATAAAGAGAGACGTACGATGACGATCATTCTGCTCGCATTGATCCCTGCTGTTATCAATACAGTATTTCAGCTTATCTTTGGTGGATCCTTTATCATAGTAGGTCTGACTTTCTCGGCACTTGCCGTATATATCGAATTATGTATGGAAGAACTGAAGAAGATCGAGGAGCTTCAGGCACTTGCTGAAGTGAATAAGAAGCTGGAACAGGCAAATATGGAGCAGGAACGGCAGCTTACAGAGATTCAGTCATTGAATACGGAACTGACAGACAGTCAGGAACAGTTAGAACAGGCACTCGACATGGCAAATGAAGCCAATCGGGCAAAGACGGTATTCTTAAACAACATGTCACATGATATCCGTACTCCAATGAATGCGATTGTTGGCTTTACCCATCTGGCAGAATCCCATATTGAAGATACAAAACAGGTAGAAAATTATCTGGGCAAGATTGCGACATCGAGTGAGCTGCTTCTCTCGCTCATCAATGATGTACTTGATATGAGCCGGATCGAGAGTGGAAAGATGCAGATTGAAGAAACGATAGTGCATCTTCCGGATATTATAAGAGATCTTATTACGATCATTCAGCCGGAAGCGGATGCGAAGAAGCTGGAATTACAAATTCATGTTACAGATCTTGTGCAGAAGGATGTATTATGTGATCCATTGCGCCTGAATCAGGTGCTGATCAACATTGTCGGAAATGCGATCAAATATACAGAAACGGGTGGACGGATCAGCATCGAATTAAAACAGAAAGAAACGACCAGAACCGGATATGCAGATTATGAGTTCCGTGTTGGAGATACCGGTATCGGAATGAGTCAGGAGTTCCTTGGACATATATTTGAAGCATTCACAAGAGAGGAATCCCAGACGGTTCAGAATATTCAGGGAACCGGACTTGGTATGTCGATCGCAAAGCACATCGTTGATCTGATGGGTGGAGCGATCGAGGTAGAATCAACACTTGGAAAAGGAACTGATTTTACAGTTGGCTTATCATTAAAGATTGCAGAGAGCGAACGATCAGCGGAAAATCCGGATATGCAGGTGGCTGCTTCTGAAGAGACAGGTATAGAAGAACAGAGCATGTTCCATGGAAAACGAATCCTTCTTGCAGAGGATAATAAGCTGAATCAGGAGATTGCAGTAACAGTTCTTCAGGAGGCAGGATTTGACGTAGAAGTAGCAGATGATGGTGTGATCGCGGTTGAGAAGCTTCGTCAGGCAGAAGCCGGATATTATGATGTCATTCTTATGGATATCCAGATGCCGAACATGAATGGATATCAGGCGGCAAGAACGATCCGCTCTCTGGATCATCCGCTGGCAGGCATACCGATCTTTGCAATGACAGCAAATGCATTTGCAGAAGATAAGGAGCAGGCAAAGGCTGCCGGAATGAACGGACATATCGCGAAACCGATTGATATTAAAATATTGATGAATACACTTAAGAAAGTGTTGTGCTAGAGAAACTGTTTTTTTATAAAGTAAATTCAGGAATATGCTTTATTTTTTGAATGGAAATTCTGATATTTATGATTATTATGTGGGAGGCAGATGGATATGAACAGTGCGCAGAAAATATGCATGATCGTTGGAGCGGGTTTTGCAGGAATAGGGCTTTTCATGACAGTGCTTTTTATGTTTGCATTTGATGAAGTAGATGTATTTCTATTAATTCCATTGATGTTTGTGGTAATCGGGTTGTGCTTTATCGTGACAATCCTTGTTATGCTTCACAACAAGAAAATGATCCGTGTGTATGGTGAAAAATATGCTGCAAAGATCTACAGTTATGTACAGAATACATCCTACATGGTAAATGGCCGGTTTACATGGAATGTAAAGGTGCATTATTTTGACAGCTATGGTATCGAGCGGGAAGTGATCCTGCCGACTTCGATCAGTGGAGGAGCGGATTCCATGTTCCCGATCGGAATGACGATCGATATCTATGAATACAAGGGCAAGTACAGTTATGATCCTGCTTCTGTCCGTGGAGAACGGCTCAGAAGAGAAGAAGAGCTGATGGACAACAAGCCGATCGATCCGGAGCAGCTTCATCTGATCGCAGTCAGATGTTCGAACTGCGGAGCTTCCTATAAGGCAGCAACCGGATATGCCAGCCGCTGCCCTTATTGTGGTGGGTACCAGAATGTGTGATAAAGCCGGCTGACTGTTTAGCCGCGTCCGAGGATCGCATCCATATCCTGCTCAGGAGCCGTGATCGGCTGCAGGTTGTAGGTGTCAACCAGAAAACGGACAACGGTCTCTGTCATGAATGCCGGAAGAGTCGGTCCGAGATAGATGTTTTTGACACCGAGAGCAAGCAGAGTTAAAAGGATACAGACAGCCTTCTGTTCATACCATGAGAGAACGAGGGTCAGAGGAAGTTCGTTGATATCACAGTCGAAGGCTTCTGCCAGTGCAAGGGCAACCTTGATCGCACTGTAAGAATCGTTACATTGTCCCATATCTAAGATTCGTGGGATCCCATCGATTTCGCCCAGGTCCAGGTCGTTGAACCGGTATTTGCCACAGGCAAGTGTCAGAACGAGAGAATCCATAGGCGTCTGTTTTACAAATTCCGTATAATAATTTCTGCCCGGATGGGCACCGTCACAGCCGCCAACTAAGAAGATGTGTTTGATATCACCATTCTTAATGGCGGCTATGATTTGCGCAAGCAACGAGCCAAAGTCTGTGCTTGCACAAGACCTTGGCGACTGCTGCGACAACTCAGGAGACTTGCAGAGCGAGTCTCCTGTAGTTTTATCTGCATGGGAGAGGACTGCCCCATGTGCAAATCCTGTTGTCAGGAT
>ERZ808242.1206-NODE-1206-length-15435-cov-16.018791_pt1 | contig 15435 bp, 16 predicted proteins | sample MGYA00521244_ERZ808242 | MGnify/ENA primary metagenome ERZ808242 (study PRJEB31516, sample SAMN03275573) | gut metagenome | biome: mammalia-associated habitat; material: feces | host: Papio cynocephalus | place: Kenya | collected 2012-07-27 ... | reverse complement strand
TTATTTATTATAGCGATGGCAACGCATATACCAGGGCGTTACGCATCTTTTTCTTATTTTTCTATTCTACGGAACTTAGACGGTTTTCACGGAGAGATTAGTCCTCGTTCTGCTCAGCGAGCTTTTTCAGGGCATCGCCACCCTTCGCATTGGCGAGCAATCCGTTCTGCTCAGCTCTAGCCTCCTTCTCAGCGTCAGCTGCAGCCTTAGCCTCAGCCTCACGCTTCTCACGATCCATCTTCTGCTGGCTCTTCTTAGCCACGCCAGCCTTCTTCGGGCTCATGTAGAGGAACATCTTCTTGCCCTCGAGCCTAGGCATCTGCTCTACCTTGCCCACCTCTTCCAAGTCGTTGGCGAAACGGAGGAGGAGCACCTCACCCTGTTCCTTGAAGAGGATGGATCGACCACGAAAGAACACGTAGGCACGCACCTTGTTGCCCTCTGCCAAGAACTCCTTGGCGTGCTTGAGCTTGAACTGGTAGTCGTGCTCATCGGTCTGAGGTCCGAATCGGATTTCCTTGGTCTCCACCTTTACCTGCTTCTGCTTCATTTCCTTAGCATGCTTCTTCTGCTGGTAAAGAAACTTTGAATAGTCAACTATGCGGCAAACTGGTGGCTGGGCATTAGGGGAAATCTCCACGAGGTCTACACCCTCTTGGCGAGCCATATCAAGTGCTTTACGTGTAGGCATCACTTCAGATCCGCCATCACTTACGATTCTCACTTCACGTACGCGTATCTGTTCGTTTACGCGGTACTGATTTTTCATTTTGTCATTTTTCATTAACTATTCTAAATATGTATTGTCTTTTTGATTAAACGGCTGCAAAGTTACACATTTTTCATCGAACTACCAAATTTTCAGATGGTTATTTTCGATTTTTATCACAGATTTTCTTATTATCATGCATTTTTTATCATTCATATGGAACTTAAACGGAACTTTTCTGCCACTTTTTTATCACGGAACTTAAACAGAATTTGACCTTCGGTCATTGGCTAGCGCCCCCATACCATCGGCCAAATCAGCCCGAATCCCACATGATAAATTTGAAGCCATGATTCATCCACCCCGATTAAATTCTTAATCAATATGTATGACTAAAAATGAGCCACTCGTTTAAAACAAAAATCTTTCTGCCCGAAATTCATCAAGAATCCGACATGATATCCAGTAGCCTTTAGATAATTAATAATCTGAGCCTCGAACACCATATCCATCTCCGTTACAGCTTTCAGCTCTAGAATTACTTTATCATCCACCACAAAATCTGCAATATACTTACAATTTAACTTTTTGCCATGATAACAAATATCCAATTGCTTTTCCCTTTCAAATGGAATACCAGCCTCTGTCAATGCGATAGACAAAGCCTCCTGGTAAACCTTCTCAAGAAATCCACACCCCAATTCTCGATGCATCTGATAAGATGCACGAAGAATTTTGTCTGTCAAATCTTTATATAACAACATATTCCAACTTTTATAAAACAAAACGCCAACTCCTCTCTCGACCAAAGGTCGATATTCCGTTTAAGTTCCGAAAACTTCCAACCAGCAAGCCTGCTCCGTTTCATCCGTATAAGTTCCGTATGATAAAAAATCCCGCAGGACAATCCCGATACATTATTATATATATCCTTGATTATCCTGCGGGAAATAAAAATACCTTTTTCCGATGAGAGAATTATTCCTCTGCGGCCTTGAGCTGCTCAGCCACCTCGTCGTTGATGCGCTTAGCAAACTCCTCCTTGCTCATGGTAGCCTGCTCGCCACCACCCTGCTTACGCATGGAGACGAGACCCTCGGCGGCCTCCTTCTCACCTACGATGACCATGTAAGGCACACGCTTCAACTCGTTGTCACGAATCTTGCGGCCAATCTTCTCGTTGCGGTCGTCAACGAGAGCACGAACGCCCTGCTTGTCGAGATACTTGCGAACCTCCTGCGCATAGTCGTTGAACTTCTCCGAGATAGGCAGGATTGCCACCTGGTCTGGAGTCAACCACAATGGGAAGTGACCGGCGGTATGCTCTATCAGTACGGCGGTGAAACGCTCCAATGAGCCGAATGGCGCACGGTGAATCATCACTGGAGTCTTCTTCGTGTTGTCCTCGGCGGTATACTCGAGCTTGAAGCGCTCAGGCAGGTTGTAGTCCACCTGGATGGTACCCAACTGCCAGCGACGGCCGATGGCATCCTTCACCATGAAGTCGAGCTTAGGGCCGTAGAAGGCAGCCTCGCCAACCTCCTCGCGGGTCTCCAATCCCTTCTCCTTGCAAGCCTCGCGGATGGCGTTCTCGCTCTCTGCCCAAATCTCCTCGCTACCGATGTACTTCTCGGTATCCTTAGGGTCGTGGAGAGAAATCTGTGCCTCGTAGTTGTCGAAGCCGAAAATCTTGAACACCTTCAGAATCACGTCGATCACGTTCTCGAACTCTGCCTTCACCTGGTCCTGGCGAACGAAGATATGGGCATCGTCCTGAGTGAAGGTACGCACACGGGTCAATCCGTGGAGCTCACCGCTCTTCTCATAGCGGAACACGGTACCGAACTCTGCGATACGCAAAGGCAGATCCTTGTAAGAACGTGGCTTGCGAGCGTAGACCTCGCAGTGGTGAGGGCAATTCATAGGCTTGAGCATATACTCCTCGTCCTCCTCAGGGGTATGGATAGGCTGGAAAGCATCCTTGCCATAGTGAGCGTAGTGACCGGAAGTAACGTAGAGGCTCTTGCCACCGATACCTGGGGTGATGACCTCCTGGTAGTTGTAAGGCTTCAAGAGCGCACGGAGCAACTCCTGCAGGCGAAGGCGCAGCTGTGTACCCTTTGGCAACCAGATAGGCAGACCCTTGCCCACACGCTCGGAGAACATGAAGAGCTCCATCTCCTTGCCAATCTTGCGGTGATCGCGCTTCTTGGCCTCCTCGAGCATCACGAGATACTCGTCGAGCATCTTCTTCTTAGGGAAGCTGATGCCGTAGATTCGAGTCATCTGCTCGCGCTTGGCATCGCCACGCCAGAAGGCGCCAGCCACACTTGTAATCTTCACCGCCTTGATAAGGCCCGTGTTCATCAAGTGAGGACCACGGCATAGGTCGGTGAAGTTGCCCTGTGTATATGTAGTGATGGTGCCATCCTCCAAGTCCTGCTCGATGTGCTCGCACTTATACTCCTGACCGTCGGCCTTGAACTCCTTCAGGGCATCGGCCTTGGAGACCTCCTTGCGAACCACAGGCTCGTTCTTCTTGGCAAGTTCCATCATCTTCGCCTCAATCTTAGGGAAGTCGTTCTCGGAGATTACCTGACCGTTGGCTGGCATCACGTCGTAGAAGAATCCACTCTCTACGGCTGGACCGAAACCGAACTGGATGCCAGGGTAAAGCTCCTGGAGAGCCTCGGCGAGCAAGTGGGCTGATGTATGCCAGAAGGTATGCTTGCCCTGCTCATCCTCAAACTTGTAAAGTTCCACACTTGCGTCCTCATTGATAGGACGGTTCAACTCTACTGTCTCACCATTGACACCGCAAGATACAACGTTGCGAGCGAGAGCCGGTGAGATGCTCTCGGCGATTTGTAAGCCAGTAACGCCCTGCTCGTACTCACGAACAGATCCGTCTGGGAATGTGATTTTTACCATAACAACTTAGTATTTTTATTAAATCGGTTGCAAAAGTAACATTTCTTTTTGTAATGAGCGAATATTTTTGCAGAAAAAATTCATTTATTTTTCTTTTCCCCGCTTGTTCGTAATTATGTGATACACTTTCGAAGCCTATACCTTATTATATATACACCCTACATAGACGCCCTATATCATCATAGATACCCTTAATATATTATAGACGCTCTATCCAGAAATACACTTTAACACAAAACACACCCATGCGATTTCATTCTATAACACATTGTCTATTTCATCTCATTTTTTTTAGAAAAAGTTTTGCGGAAACAAATATTTTCACTAAATTTGCACCCTAGTTAATAACAATTTGCAAAAATGCAAGTGATAAATTAGAAGAATATGGCAACACCAAGAATCCTCATCATATACACGGGAGGTACCATCGGCATGGGAAAGGACCCCGAGACAGGAACCCTCGAACCGCTCGACTTCAACCACCTGGTGGAGTCGATGCCTGAGTTTCAGCTCATCGAGGCGGACATCGACGTAAGGAAGTTCGACCCACCCATCGACTCCAGCGACATGGACCCTATGAGATGGGCTGAAATCGTGAGCCTCATCGCCAACAATTACGACGAATACGACGGCTTCGTCATCCTCCACGGCACCGATACGATGGCTTACACCGCATCCGCCCTGAGCTTCATGCTGGAGAACCTCACCAAGCCTGTCATCCTGACAGGTAGTCAGCTGCCTATCGGCGAGCTGCGCACCGACGGCAAGGAGAACATGATGACCGCCATCGAGATTGCATCGACCAAGGACATCGCAGGGCACCCGATGGTGCCGGAGGTGTGCATCTTCTTCAACGGCAAGCTGATACGTGGCAACCGTGCCATCAAGATCAACGCCGAGGGATTCCATGCCTTCGAGTCGTTCAACTACCCTCACCTGTGCGACGTGGGCATCAACTTCCAGTTCCACACCCACCACATTCTGCGCCCGGCGTTCTCCCGCCCGATGACGCCGCACCTGAAGCTCGACCCGAACGTCATCGTGTTCAGCCTCTTCCCTGGCATACAGGACAACATAGTGCGCCACGTGCTGGAATCGCCCGACCTGCGAGGCATCGTGATGCGTACCTTCGGCTCGGGCAACGCTCCGCACCAACCATGGGTGATGCGACTGCTCGACCAGGCTGCCCACCGAGGCGTGAACATCGTGAACATCAGCCAGTGCCTCACGGGCAGCGTGGAGATGGAGCGATACGGCGCCGGATTCCAACTGAAGACCGCCCACGTGATAAGCGGACACGACTCGACGGTGGAATCGATGGTTACGAAGCTGATGTACCTGCAAGGCAAGTACGAGGACAACACCATCGTGCGACAGAAGCTTCAGGAATCGCTCGCCGGAGAAATCACGGTATAACTCCTTGATGTGCATAACATTGTAAGAATTATGCAGCGAAAGGATAAAAAAGATTAAAAAAAGAAAGTAATATGAGGCAAACTCTTGACTCGTATTACTTTTTTTTGTAACTTTGCCGACGTAAATAAAAGATGATACAGCATTCGACAATCATAGAAGATAGTTTTCTACAATTATAGAAGATAAAATTCTACAATCATAGAAGACAACTTTCTACAATCATAGAAGACAATACATCCGACAAAAAGATACTGCATCCAATAAAAGAAAAAAGGAAACGTGATACATAAAAATATCATTCGAACATTATTATTAAATCAACAAAACCTACAATTATGAACATCAACAAAACCAAGAACTACGGTGAGTTTGTAGAGATTACAGCTCCCGCAGAGAGAAAATCAACAGCCGAAGAGTACAACAACGTATTAGGTGGAGAAATCTGGTACAACTAAAACGTATTAGATAGAGAAATCTGGTACAACGAGCTCTTCCCTTCAACAAGTAGGCTCACTAAACATTCATCTCTGGCAGAAGTCGTATTCTCGCAGATGAATCAGAGCCTAAAGTAATCTCAAGAAACAAGATTCAGAAGATGAAATCTCTAGAAACAACAAGATTCAGAAGACGAAATCTCCTGTAATTTAGGACTTAACTCAAATAATAAAGGCTCAACCATCGGAAACTGATTCCGGGATTGAGCCTTTATTGTGTTTTTATTAATGCTTGCCGCAGCCTTCTCCGTGGTTGATGCCTCCCTCGACAGCCTGGTGCTGGTCGCGGAGCAAATCGTTCACGGTCTTCACAGGGTTGAACGTAGCGAGCGGAACCTCTACGAAGACGGTGTTCCAGTCGCTCATCGCACCATTCCAAAGACCAGGCAACTCCAATGCCTTCAAGTCCTTACCATTCTTGCTCTTGCTGGAGATGAAGCCAGTGCTAGGGTCTACATACTTAGGCAGGTCGAAGGCGTTGTCCTTGTAGTCCTTGGTAGCGCATACGAGGTCTACCGGGTTGAAGTGGGTGCCATGGGTGAACATTTCCATGTATTCCTTGTTGTTCTTGTCGATCTGCGAGCTCTCCAGGATCTGAAGGCTCACGGTGCCATCGCTGTTATAAGTAAGGAATGGACCACCACCTGGCTCGCCCACGTTCTTCACTACGCCGCACACACGCATCGGGCGATTCAGCTTCTTGCGTAGGTAGATAACGAGCTCGGCATCCTCCAACTCCTTGATGTCTGCCTTGCGGCAGCAGAGGTCACGCTGCAAGAAGCGGATGATTTCCTCCAGCTTGGCATGGTTGTACTCGCCAGAATCCAACACCTTCAGATACTCGAACGCCTTCTTCTGGAGCGTTACGAGCACGCCGGCGATAACCTGTTTCCATGTGATGGTCTCACCCTTCAAGCGATCTGGTACCACATTGTCGATGTTCTTGATGAACACTACGTCGGCATCAATCTCGTTGAGGTTCTCGATGAGCGCGCCATGGCCACCAGGACGGAACAACAGCGAGCCACCCTCGTTGCGGAAAGGCGTGTTGTCGGGGTTGGCTGCGATGGTATCGGTAGATGGCTTCTGCTCGGAAAAGCTGATGTTATACTTGATGCCATATCGCTTGGCATACTTCTCTTCCTTCTCCTCCACCATCTTCTTGAAGAGCTCCAAGTGGTCGTGCGACACGGTGAAGTGGACGTTCGCCTCGCCATTGCTGCTGGCATAGAGCGCAGCCTCGACCAAGTGCTCCTCCATAGGTGTGCGCACCTCGTCCTCATACTCGTGGAACTGGAGCAAACCCTTAGGCAGCTGTCCATAGTTCAAGCCCTCAGGTTTGAGCAGGTTGGCTACCACAGCCTTGTACTCGCCGTCCTTGATGAGCTGCATGATGCCCTTATCGTTGTTGACATGGCACTTGTCGCAGAGTGTCTTGCGGAAAGCAAACTTCTTGATGTTGTCGAAGAAGTGTTTTTCAAAATCAGTAGTAGGAACATCGTAGGGAGCATCGAGGAAGGCGAACATGTTCTTAAACATGCGGCTGGCAGCACCCGACGCAGGCACGAACTTCACCACCTTGTGGCCCTCTGCCTTGTAGTCGTTCCAAGCCTTCTCATACTGCTCCACCTCCTGTGCGGTGGGAGCCACGATACCCTTGCCGATGGCAGCCGCAGCCTCCAGCTTGAGGAATGGGAACCCATTCTTGATTTGTTCCAACTGGTGTTCAATCTGCTGCTCGGAGATGCCGCGGGCAGCGATTTGGTTAAGATCTTGCTGATTCATAATACCATATTTATGTTAAATTTATGCTATCTGTGCCACAAAGTTAATTCTTTTTTCTGACAAAAGGAAATATTTCCCGAGTTTTTTGTATCTTTGCAATGATTTTTTAACGAAGTGGGCGTATTTGAGCGCAAATTCTCCGTTGAGCATTTACAGATTTTAATTAGTAAGATTCAGAATATGGTTAGTAAATTAGTAAAAGAACACGACCGCAGAACGCTATTAGCGGACTATCTGTATGGAGTTTCAAACTTGCTCTTAAGCGGAACAGGAATTGGAGGTTTTTCACCTCTAATTACAGGAGATGCCATTGGAGTTTACAATATACTCTTTTTGGCATTTGGCATCATCTCTGCATTAGGATGTGCCTATTGTGCCAACAGCGTCATGAAATACAACGATTCTAAAATATAAATAGTATGGAATTAATGACAATATTTATGGGTATGTGCGCACTAATCAGCACGACCTTTGCAGTTTGGCTCAACACCAAGTCTGGCAAAAAATGGATAAGTAACCTTTAGTAGGAAACACCAAATCCAGTCACAAAAAAATTGACGAGTTGTAGCAACTCATTCAATATATAATATTTAAGGAGGGAACGAAGAATGACAGAACCAACATTTACTTTTACCCCAGAGGAAAGAGAGCAGACGCTCCAAATCCTCGAACGACTGAGAGCCGCCGCCGGCGACTCTTTCAAGCCCGGCGACGAGGAACACTTGCGTGAGGACATACACCATGCCTTCGAGAATCATCAGATCAAGCGCGACGTCTTCGGGCTCAACCCTATCCTCATGTCTTTGCAGACGGCTGAGATCGCCGTCAACGAGATAGGTCTGAAGCGTGACGGCATCATCGCCATCCTCATGCAGACCAGCGTCATCGACGGCTATCAGACCGTAGACGACATACAGAAGAAATACGGCGACAGCGTGGCGCACATCATCAGCGGACTGCTCCGCATACACGACCTCTACAAGCGCAATCCTATCATCGAGAGCGAGAACTTCCGCAACCTGCTCATCTCCTTCTCCGAGGACATGAGAGTGATCCTCATCATGATAGCCGACCGCGTGAACGTGATGCGACAGATACGCGACACCGACCAGCTCGACGCCAAGCACGAGGTGAGCGAGGAGGCAAGCTATCTCTACGCCCCACTCGCCCACAAGCTGGGACTCTACAAGCTGAAGAGCGAGCTGGAGGACTTGAGCCTGAAATACCTGGAGCACGATGCCTACTATATGATCAAGGAGAAGCTGAACGCCACCAAGCGCTCACGCGACGCCTACATCGCTCGCTTCATCAAACCTATACAGGAGAAGCTCGACGCAGCCGGACTCAAGTATCACATGAAGGGAAGAACCAAGAGCATCCACTCCATCTGGCAGAAGATGAAGAAGCAGCACTGCGCCTTCGAGGGCGTGTACGACCTCTTCGCCATCCGCATCATCCTCGATGCCCCTAGAGACAAGGAGTACATGCAGTGCTGGCAGACCTTCGCCCTCATCACCGACATGTACCAGCCGAACCCGAAGCGTATGCGCGACTGGCTCTCCGTGCCTAAGAGCAATGGTTACGAGAGTCTGCACACCACCGTGCTCGGACCTGAGAACAAGTGGGTGGAGGTACAGATCCGAACCGAGCGCATGGACGACATCGCCGAGCATGGTCTCGCCGCCCACTGGCGCTACAAGGGCATCAAGCAGGGAGAGGGAGGCATCGACGAATGGCTCGCCAACATCCGTGCCGCTCTGGAGAACAACGACGACCTGCAACTGATGGACCAGTTCACCACCGACCTCAAGGAGGACGAGGTGTACGTGTTCACCCCGAAGGGTGACCTGCTCAACTTCCCGAAGGGAGCCACCGTGCTCGACTTCGCCTACTACATCCACTCCCGCATCGGCAACACCTGCGTGGGCGGAAAGATCAACGGCAGAGCCGTGAGCTTCAGGGAGGAACTGCACTCGGGCGACCAGGTGGAAATTCTCACCCAGAGCAACCAGAAGCCTCGACAGGAATGGCTCAACATCGTGCAGACAAGCAAGGCGAAGGCAAAGATCCGCCTCGCCATCAAGGAGACGCAGAAGAAGGACGGTCTCTACGCCAAGGAGCTGCTGGAGCGCCGATTCAAGAACCGCAAGCTGGAGATCGACGAGAGCATCATGGCGCGCATCATCAAGAAGATGGGCTACAAGGAGAACTCCGACTTCTACAAGGACATCGCTGAGGAAAAGCTCGACGTGAACACCGTGATAGAGCGATACATCGAGGAGCGTGACCACGACCTCAACCTCACCAATGCCTCGAAGCCTGCAGAGAGCGCTGAGAAGTTTGAGTTTGAGAACCCTACCGAGGAGCTGATGAAGCAGAGCGACGACGTGCTGGTAATCGACGAGAACCTGAAGGGCATCGACTTCGAGCTGGCTCACTGCTGCCACCCTATCTACGGCGACCCTATCTTCGGATTCGTAACCATCAACAAGGGCATCAAGGTGCATCGCATGGACTGCCCTAACGCCAAGGAGCTACGCCGCCGCTTCGGCTATCGCATCGTGAAGGCGAAATGGAGCGGCAAGGGTACGTCGAAGTATGCCATCACCCTCCGTATCATCGGAAACGACGACATCGGCATCGTGAGCAACATCACCAACATCATCTCCAAGGAGGACAAGCTCGTGATGCGTGGCATCAACATCTCATCGAAGGATGGACTCTTCTCGGGCAACGTGACCGTGATGATAGACGATGCCGGCAAGACCGACGCTCTCATCAAGAAGCTAGCCGCCGTGAAGGGCGTGAAACAAGTAACGAGAATATAAAAGACAAAAAATCCCGCAGATTTCTCTGCGGGATTTTTTGTTTATTACTTAGCTTTGCTGAGTCGCTTGATGACCGAGTAGGCATCATACAAGCCCAGCTCTCCAGCCTTCGAGAGGTCTTGGATACCAGCTTGCTTGTTGCCGCTCTTCGCACGAGCGATACCCCTGTTGTAATAAGCCTCAGCCATACGATTGTCTATCTTCAGGGCGATGGTATAGTCGTCGATAGCCTTGGAGAGTTCGTTTCTGCCAGCATGCAGGTTACCTCTATTATAATAGATGTAAGCATTGTTGCTGTTCAGGCGGATGGCATCGCTGAAATCAGCCTCGGCAGAATGGATGTTGGTCACACCCTTGCCCTCCGACTTGTTAAACTCATCCAGCTCCGTCTGGCAGACAGCTCGCTGCCAATATGCCAACGAACTGTTCTCGTCGAGAGATATATAATAGGTGAAGTCGCTGATGGCAGCCTCGAAGTCACGCAACATACTGTGAGCTACGGCACGGCGCATCAAGATACTCTTCTTCGTATCGATGTCTTTCGCCACACTCAGATCAGCGGAGAGTTTGTCTATCAGAGAGAAAAGCGTCATGGAGCTGTTTTCATCCAACTGCTCCTTGCTGCACACGATGTATATCTTGTCGGTAGCCTTCTGCAGCTGCGTTCCCGTCTTCTGTCTCTGCGCCTTGGCTATCTGCTCGTTGAGCACATCCACCTCCTTGTCGTACGCCTGCACGCCACTGATGTTCTGTGCGTTAGGGAAGTAAGACAACTGATACATAGGCAGGTAGGAAGTTTCCACCTCTCGGTTCTGCACACGTCCACGATACTCGCTCTTATAGTTGTGCTCATACTTAGGCTCATCGTCCACCACGAGCGAGGCAAACTTGTTAGGGTCTATCTCAGAACGCTTGCGCATCTCCTTCTTGGTCTTGGCGCTCCATCGTGGCTGGATGCCGATGTGCTTGTTCATCTGCGCCTTGAAGATACGGAACTCATCCAGTTCCGCCTTTGCCGTCATGCCCAAGCGGCGATAACAGTTGGCACGATACGAGAGACCTGTCCAAAAGTTCGGGAACTGGTCGATCACCTTGCTATAGTCACGGATGGCGGCACGCAGGTTGCCCGTCTTGTCGTGCAGGAGAGCACGGTTGAAGATGGCCATGAAGTTCTTAGGCTCCATCTTGATGATGAAGTCGAAGTCGGTGATGGCTCGGTTGTCGTCACCCAGTTGCACACGCATCAGTCCACGGTTATAGTGAGCCAGAAAGTTGTTTGGGTCGAGGTCGAGCGCATTGTCATAGTCGCTCATCGCCCCACGCAGGTTGTTGAGATTGATGCGAGCCAAGGCACGGTTGATATAACTGTTCACGTTGTTGGGCTTGAAGTGGAGCGACTTGGTGAGCGCTTCGTCAGCCTTCGCCCACTCTCTCCTACCCAAGGCAAGGTAAGCACGAGTGGTCCATGCGTCGCCATCGTAAGGATTGAGCCCCAAGCTCTTGTCGAGCCACTTCTCGGCTTGCACGGTATCCTTCTGGTGCAAGTAGACCTCGGCTTTGAGCGAGTAGGCATTCGAGAAATCCTTCCACTTGCCGATGATGGTGTCGAGCTCAGCCTGCGCCTCGCCATACTTCTTGTCTTCCATCTGGCAGATGGCACGGTTGAACCAGTAGTTGCGATTGCGAGGCTCCAAACGGATGGCAGCGTCATAGTCGGCGATGGCATCCTGGTAGCGGTTCTGCCTGATGCGGCAGATGGCACGCAAGTCGTAGATGTCGTTGATGTAAGGGTTGAGATGCAACGCCTCGGAGGCATCGCTCTCCGCCCCCGTATAGTCGTCGAGGTTAAACTTAGCCACGCTTCGATAATACCAAGGCTCATAGAGATAAGGCTTGGCACCGATGGCGAGATTGAAATACTTGATGGAAAGGACGAAGTCCTCATAAAAGAGAGCACTTCTACCAGCTGTGATGAGTCGGTCCACCCGATACTGCGCAAACGCCGAACTTCCCAAAATGACAAAGAAAAGAGTTAAGAGAATCTTCTTCATACCATCCATTACTCTTGAAAAAGAAAAATAAATAGATAGTAAGTCGCATACATCCAACCTAGACATGCGACTTACCATATGCTATCGGCGAATCTTGGTGCGATAGCTGCAACGGAACTTGCCCTTGATGATGTTCTTGAGCTTGCCGGCTATCATGTTCTTGCGAAGAGGCGAAATGCGATCCACAAACATGGTTCCCTCCAAGTGGTCGAACTCATGCTGCATCACGCGAGCCAAATAGCCCTCCACCCATTCATCGTGCTCCTTAAACTCCTCGTCGAGATACTTCACGTGGATGCGGGTAGGACGAGTCACCTTCTCGTTGATGCCAGGGATAGAGAGGCATCCCTCATCGGAAGAGTCCTTAGGAGCGTCCTCATCGTATTCCAAGATATGAGGATTGATGAAAGCATGGCGGAATCCCTTGTACTCTGGGAGATCGTCGCTCAGCACGTCGAGGTCGATAACCACCAAGCGAATAGCCAAACCTATCTGAGGTGCTGCCAAACCGATGCCATTGCTGGAATCGAGAGTCTCATACATATTATTGATCAACTCCTTCAAGTCTGGATAATCAGGAGCAATATCTTCAGCCACTTTTCTCAACACAGGCTGTCCATAAATATAAATTGGTAAAATCATCTTCTTGATTGCATAAAGTCTTGTAATATGATGGTGGCGCTGATTTCATCCACCAATCCCTTGTTCTCCTTTCTCACCTTCTTCTTCACACCGCCGTCTATCATCGCACGATGGGCGATGACCGACGTAAATCGCTCGTCGTAATACTCGATGGGCACCTCTGGGTGTGCCTTGCGCCAACGATTGTAGAAATTTTCCACGCGCGCCAGATTTTCGCTTGGCAGTCCGTTGGGTTGCGTGGGTTTCCCGATCACGATGCGCTCTACCTGCTCTTTCTGGATATAGGCTTCGCAAAAGGCGAAAAGTTCAGGCGTAGCAACAGTTGCCAACCCATTGGCTATGATTTGCAATGGGTCGGTAACTGCCAGTCCGGTACGTTTCTTACCGTAGTCTATTGATAAAATACGCATTAATCTCCTTTGGATTATTACGTTTCCACAATTACTTCTTCAAGAGCAACCAAGCATCAGGATACTTGCCAGCACGGAGCTGATTGCGGCTCTTTACGGCACCTGCCTTGTCTACGAATGTGGCTGCTACCACACGATACATGTTGTTGCTGCTGTTGTAAACGATCTGAGAATCGTAACCAGCGCTCTTCAATGTGCTTGCCAAGCCCTCTGCGTTAGACTTGAGAGAGAAAGAGCCAACTACTACACTAAAGTTCTGGAGACCTGAACCAGAAACAAGGTCAACGTTCTCCTGACGAACTGTTGCATTGTCTACCTCAGTGTTAGTGCTCTCAGAAGGAGTAGTAGTCTCGAGAGGTGTAACCACAGGCTCTGTTGGAGCTGGAGTCTCATTGGTCTCCTGCTGCTGAGCTTTCTCATAAGCCTTCTTATATGCACTTTCCTTAGATGTGCCACAACTAGCAAGTGCCAACACTGCGCACATGCCCATGCTCAAAACTGTTAATTTCTTCATAATCTTATTAATAATAAATGATGTTATAGTTTAATTTGTTATTACTTGTTATTACTTTTTATTACTTTCAAATTCTACGTGTTTTACCATCAAAATTTGACTTGTTATTACCTTCAAAATTTGCAACAAGAAACCTATTGCTCCGCCACAAAAGAAGACGATGTAACCCGCCTTTTGCAACACAGCAATCACGCCTTTCGCTCATTTCTTCTGCGAAAATACAAAATATATCTCGAAAAAGGAAAGAAATGCTGCATAAAGTTTGTTAAAACAAGGTAATACAACACTTTTAACGAAAAATTAAGACTTTATCGCTTGATTTTCCAAGAAAAATGAGTAAATTTGCAAACAGATAACATGTTTAACATATAAAACTTTAAGATTATGAAAGCATTAGGTTACATTGGTGCATTCCTCGGTGGAGCACTCGCTGGTACAGCACTCGGTTTGATTTTTGCACCTGAGAAGGGCGAAGATACACGTACTAAGATTTCTGACGCAGTAGACAACTTCTGCAAGAAGCACGACATCAAGTTGAGCCGCAAGGACGTAGACGACCTCGTAGACGACATCAAGGACGCTGCTCCTGAGGTTTAATCTCCGGTCTAAAGCATAATTAGATACAGTAATATCCCAAGATATACACATTATTATATTTAGTACATGATGTTATCTAGCGATAAGAATGTAGAATCCATAGGGCAACTCGTAGAGGTGCTGAAACATTACATCGGGCTTCAGTCAGAGTACATGAAGCTCGATGTTGTGGATAAGGTGGTAAGGCTCTTCACAGTCATCACCATGACGTTGGTGCTGCTCGTCTTCCTTGCTCTGGCGCTTATCTATCTCTCCTTTGCCGCCGCCTTCGCCTTGGCTCCGCTCGTGGGCATGGCTTGGGCTTTCACCATCGTGGCAGGTGTATACTTGCTCATCATGGTGATATTCTTTGTTTTCCGACATCAGTGGATTGAGAAGCCATTGGTGAGGTTTTTGACAAGCCTTCTCATGCAAAAATAACCTAGGGTAATGATGGCAGAAAAGAATAATGACAATTACGAATATCGAAGCCTGAACGACATCAGACTCCGCAAGGAGGCTCTGCGCAAGGACATCGAGGCGGACGATGCCAAGATCAAGAAGCTCTGGGAGTCTATCTTTACGCGTCCGGACGCTTTCTCCCGTAACGCTAGCAAGGGCAAGCGCATCCAAAGCTTCATCTCCATCGGAGCCGGTGCCTTCGACGGTGCCTTGTTGGCATGGAAACTCTATCATAAGTTTAATAACTTTAAGAGGAGAAAGTAAAATCAGAAGTGGAAATAATGGGCAAAGCCCTTAAAAATAGAGGATAAAAAACTTAAAAAATAGCGGGCAAAAACCCTTAAAAAACAAAAAAGGGTCACCGCCGTGACCCTACTACCTTGTTAACCTTAAATCTAATACTATGAAAAACACACATGCAAATGTACTCATATTCTGGCACTCTCGCAAGTTTTTTCATGGAAAAGTGCTATATTTTAAATCTTTTTAATCATAAAATCATAAAATTCAACTTTGTTAAGCATTTATCTTTTGTTTTTAGGACGAAAAAATTGAACCATTCCTCCTGACTTCGGCGATTTTAACATTTCAGCAGCCCCCTAAAAATAAAAGTCCTT
>ERZ808242.1205-NODE-1205-length-15436-cov-4.665431_pt1 | contig 15436 bp, 17 predicted proteins | sample MGYA00521244_ERZ808242 | MGnify/ENA primary metagenome ERZ808242 (study PRJEB31516, sample SAMN03275573) | gut metagenome | biome: mammalia-associated habitat; material: feces | host: Papio cynocephalus | place: Kenya | collected 2012-07-27 ... | reverse complement strand
ATTAAATATATCAGGAAAGGAGGGTACAGAAGATGGCCTCTGGCATACATAAAATCAGAAGACAGAAAGGAAAAATACTCCAGACACAATTTTATTATCCCGTTCAATCGAACAACAATCTCCCAAAAAAGATCTGCCAGAGACCATTTTCTGTACCCTTCTTCCATACGCGGCGGATGGATCGGGGAAGCATGACCGTAGAAGCTGCACTTGTTGTTCCGCTCTTTTTGATCGGATGTCTTATGCTGTTATCGATCGTAACAATAACGCGGGATTCTATGGATCGGCAGTTAAAGCTGCATAAGACAGCCAGAGAAATGGCGGTTCTGGCTTCTGCTGTGCAGAGCAGTCAGAGTGATATGATCCGTCTGCGCCGAGTTTATCCGGTTTCTCTGACACCCAAATGTCCGGGCATACAGACGATCCTTCTGGAAAATCACTGTGTTGTTCATAAATTCAACGGTTATGATGCGTCAAACGGGGATGTGACGGGAGAAAGTGAGGTTTATGTTTATCTGACGGAGCATGGAACGGTTTATCACAGAAAAAGAAGCTGTAAGCATATAAATATCGATATTTTACCTGTCAGTGGCAGAGATGTCGGTGCAAAAAGAAACAAAGATGGAAAAATTTATTATACATGTAAAAAATGTCTGAAGCTGACGAAGGCAGAACTAAAACAGACAACCGTGTTTATTACAGATTATGGCGTAAAGTATCACACAGAGATCACCTGTCCGGATCTGAAACGGAGTCTGCGTGTTGTATTGTTGTCGCAGGCAGAAGGGAGAGCAGCGTGTAAGGACTGCTGCAGGGAATAAAATGAGGCGGGAGTGGATCGGATTTCTTTTTCTGCTTTTGTTATCTGTGCGGGATATCAGAGAAAAAAAGGTGAATATTATTTTTATTTTGCCGGCGGTCATACTTGCATTTTATCAAATGCCGGATGGGTTTTTGCAGGCAGCAGTACCGGGCTTTCTTTTCAGTATTCTTTTGTTTGTTCTTTCCTTTCTGACAAAGGAAGCGATCGGAATGGGAGATGCTTTTGCGGTTTTGCTGTGTGCATGCTATCTGCCCTTTTATTCCTTGTTTTTTATTTTCGTGGCGGGGCTTTTTATGGCAGGTGTTGTGGGGGTGTTTCTTATTTTGATACGAAAAGGAAACAGAAAGACGGAAATCCCTTATCTTCCGTTTCTTTCGTTTTCATATTTGATCTATCTAGTTAGTAGTTTCTGAGGGATAAGATGATCAGCAATGGTTCCGTTATTCAAACACAGCGTGTTTTGGCTTTTGAATCTGACATCATATAAATCATAGAAAAAACAGACAGATATATAGGAATGAAATTGGAGATCAGGAAATGAAAATGAAAGGAACGGAAAGCAGAAAAATAAAAAGAATACGGACAGAAAAATACGACAGAAAGGGCAGTGCAACTGTGGAGGCTGCATTTCTTCTTCCTCTTCTACTGGCACTTTTTATGCTGCTGACGGAAACAGCTCTTTTCTTTTATAACCGCGCAGCAGCGGTGGATCTGACCGGACAGGCTGTGATCCATGGTGCGCAGATGGAGCACGCAGGAAGGCGTGAAATAGAGGATAAGATTTTGAAAGAAATGCAGGAAATGGGGAAAAAGAGGCTGGTTTTTCTAACAGATGTGGATTATTCGGTCTCCGTTTCCTTATCAGAGATCAAAGCACAGATCAGATTGGAACGAAAAAGCCCACTTACCCCCTTTTTCCGGGGGATGGGATTTCAGGAAGGGATATTTTCCGGACAGGTTGAGAAAAAGATAAAACGCATAAACCCATCAAAAATAATCTGGGAATCGCATCGGATCCGGCAGATCAGCAATGATACAAAAAGGGAGAACAAAGCATGAAAATAGAATATCAAAAACAGGCACAGGGAAGTTTTCTGATCCTGGGGGAAATGGAGCAGGCATCTGCATTTTTCCTGCAGATGCTGGCAGAAAATGATATCAGGGGACTTTTCCCGTGCAGTCTGCAAAATTTTAACGGAGAAAAGAGACTATCTTATGCTGTTTGTGGAAGTAATCTGGAAACACTGGCAAAAAGACAGGCTCTGACGGCAGCAGACATACAGACGCTTTTTACAGCTCTTTATCTGGTTCTGCTAAAACTGCAGGAGTATTTCCTGCCGGCAGATGGTTTACTGCTTTCTCCGCAAACGATCTATTTTTATGAAGGATCTTTTTATTTCTGTTATGATCCTTCTGTTGCAGCAGATTTACAGGAAAAAATCACAGCTCTGGCACAGGAGCTTTTGAGCATGATCGATCAGGAGGATGAATTTGCAGTTACCTATGCCTATCAGTTTTATAAGCTGGTGCGGGAAGACAGTCTGGGACTGGAAGCGATTCTGACGCGGATCATAGAAAAACCGAAGGAAATAGAGAACACTGCGGATGTTTTACCAGAGCAACAAAAACAGGTGGAAGAAACAGAAAAAGAAGGAAAGGAACTACAAAAGAAACACAAAGCGGGTGATGCAGGAAATGTATGGCATAAAAGAGTATTGGTTCCGTTTTTCTTTACCTGTGTGATCGTTTTAAGCCTGATTTTTTCTGTCTATTGCATCTGTAACGACAGAAATTCTGTTATAACAATGGGTTTTTCCGCTTTTTTCTGTTGCTGCGGAATATTTGGAAATGTAATTTTTTATCTGTATCGGAGGTCGCATTAGCCACTGCTAACATTGACATCAAAGGAAAGAAATGTTACCCTTTTAAAGATAGAAAAGGGTAACTTTATGAATGAAAAACTAGAAGATTTTTTTATAGACCAGGGATTTAAAAAGCTGATGGAATTTGTTCCCGGCTTTGCGGTTTATTTCATTATGGAAAACAAATATGCGAATGCGGTCTGTCTGATCGACCAGACAGCGCATCCGGAAGTTACCGCAGAGCAATATGAGCAGATCACAAAGAAGATCAGCTGGCGTTTTGTAGATGGTGGCTGTCTGGATGTACATATGTTATCTCTGATCCTGACAGATGATGAAGATGCTGCAATGCATCTATCCGGCGATGATGCGTTCTGCTGGCTGATCCTCAAGCAGGAAAACCGGCTTCTGATCCCGGAAGGCAGAGCAGAAGATTTTTATGGTATGAAAGAGCTTCTGACAAAATGTCTGGAAGAGCCGTATGTACCAAAGGGCAGACTGGAAGATCCAATCGTTTATGATGCCAGAGGGCAGCAGTTTTATAAAAGCATCAAAGAAAGACCACTTGTCAATCATGCGATCTTTATTATCAATGCTCTTGTATTTACAGCCTGTATCCTGACGGGAGATTATCTGTATGACAGAGGGGTGTTAAACCGGGATCTGGTATATAACGGCGGACAATGGTACAGAATCGTGACCTGCATGTTTCTGCATGCGGATATCACGCATCTGGTCGGCAATATGATGCTGCTTTATTTCTTAGGGGATATTGTAGAGCGTGCGCTCGGACATTTTAAATATCTGCTTTTGTATCTGGGAAGCGGAATTGCAGGAAGCTTTGCATCTATGGCATTTTCGTATTACTTTATGGATGACAGAAGTTCACTTGGTGCAAGTGGAGCGATCTTTGGCATGATTGGCGGACTTTTGTGGGTTCTTCTGCGCAACAGAGGAAAGCTGGAGATCATGACGGTTCCGAAGATCCTGTTTTTGATCAGTTATTCTTTATTTTCAGGATTTACGGGCAGTAATATTGACAATGCAGCGCATGTAGGCGGTTTATTCAGTGGATTTATTCTGGCGATCCTTTTATATAGGAAGAAACGAAAAAAACCGCAGGAAAGCAGAAACGGATAAAAACAGAGAGAAGGAAACAGATGAAGATCAATATTTATTATGGCGGCAGAGGACTTGTAGATGATCCGACGATCGTTGTGCTTGACAAGATGCAGGCAGTTTTAGAGGAACTGCATGTTTCTGTGGAGCGGTTCAATCTGTATGAAATGAAAAATGCACTCACAACACTTCCGCTGACGCTCAAGGCAGCAGATGGTATTATTTTGGCAACTACCGTAGAATGGTTTGGCATTGGCGGGTATATGCAGAGTTTTTTAGACGCGATCTGGATGTACGGAGATAAGGATAAGATCCGTCAGATCTATATGTGTCCGGTTGTTATGAGTACAACTTATGGAGAGCGGGAAGCCAAGCTGAATCTGAGCAATGCATGGGAAATTTTAGGCGGTCTTCCGGCAAGCGGTATTTGCGGTTATATTAAAGATGTTTATGAATTTGAGCAAAATAAAGAATATGTGACGATCATTGAAAAGAAAGCAGAGGATCTTTACCGGACGATCCACCAGAAGATAAAAAGTCTTCCGGCAAGCAATCAGGCGGTCAATCAGAGCGTGGCACTTAATAAAGGAATGGAGCTGACGCCACAGGAATCGGAGCAGCTTTCCAAATATGCGTCCGATGAGATCTATGTGCAGAAGCAGAAAGAAGATATCCAGGAGCTGTCAGCATTATTTAAGGGAATGCTCGGTAAACAGGAAAAAGCGCAGATGCAGCAGATTTATGCACCATTTAAAACACATTTTCATCCCTTGCCCGGACAAAAAGGTTTGTATAAAATAGAACTGACGGACAGAGAAGATGTATTTTATTTAAAAACAGAGCAGCATGAGCTGGAGATTTTAGAGGAAACGGAAGCGAAACCAGACATAGAGATGATACTCACGGAAGAAGTACTGCAGAAGATCGTGCAGGGACAGGAAACTTTCCAAAAGGCATTTATGACAGGAAATATCAAAATGAAAGGTGATTTTGGCCTGTTCCGTATGTTGGATGAAATGTTTGTATTTCGATAAACAGAAGGAGGAAATAGTATGAAAAACGATTCATGTATTTTTTGTAAAATTGCAAATGGAGAAATTCCATCCAAGACATTATATGAGGATGAGAAGTTCCGTGTGATCCTGGATCTGGGACCGGCGACAAGAGGACATGCGCTGATCCTGCCAAAAGATCATTATGCAGATCTGTATGAACTGCCGGAGGAAGAAGCAAAAGATGTGATCGTCCTTGCAAAGAAAATGGCAGCTAAAATGACAGAAAAGCTTGGCTGTGACGGCTTTAATCTGGTACAGAATAACGGAGAAGCAGCAGGACAGACTGTATTCCATTTCCATATGCATCTGATCCCGCGTTATAAAGAGGACGGACAGAAGATCGGATGGAATCCGGGAAGCCCTTCCCAGGAAGAGCTGGAAGAGATCAAAGATCAGATTCTTTCCTAATAGAAAGATACAGGAAACAAAATCGAAAGATAAGAGAGGAATTGAACATGCAGGAATCAGGACAGACCTATCTGGAAACGATTTATTTACTGAAAAGAGAAAACGGACGTGTAAAATCCATCGATGTAGCAAAGGCACTTGGTTTTTCCAAGCCAAGTATCAGCCGTGCCATGGGTAAACTTAAGGCAGAAGGTTATCTGGAGGTGGGTGAAAAGGGTGAACTGGTCCTCACAAAGGAAGGAAATAAAATCGCGAAGGATCTTGTGGAAAAACAGGAAACCCTGACACAGTTTCTGATGATGACAGCGGATGTGGATCAGGAAACGGCAGAAGGCGATGCCAGAAAGATGATGCATTTTATCAGCAAAAAATCCTTTCAGGGTATCCAGAACTTTATCAAACAGGTAGAGGAACTTAATTAGAAAATTGGAGGAAAGACATGCAGACGAAACCGGACGTAGAGCAGATGCTCATGCAGTCTTTGAAAGAGCTTGTACTTGTAATACCTCTTGAAAAAATCACAATTAAAGAAATCACGGATAAGGCGCAGGTGATCCGTCCGACCTTTTATAACCATTTTCAGGATAAATATGAGGTGATTGAACGTATCATAAAAGATGAGATCCTGCAGCCGATCCGTCCCCTTTTGAAGAATGATATGATCGATGAATCCATGATCCTGATCTTTACCAATCTGCAAAAGGAAAAAGAATTTTATACAAAGCTGGCAAAAACAACAGGGCAGAACAGCTTTGAGGAAATCGTCAAAAAGTGCGTAGAAGAATTACTTCTCGAGTTCATGATCTCTAAAACGGGAGAAAAGGTCGTGAAAGACAAGTGGCTGACACCGTCGATGATCGCCAAATATTATGCGCAGTCCATGACATTCGTTGTCATGAACTGGATCCAGAGTGGAATGCCCCTCTCTCCAAGGGAGATCGCAGAGGTTTATGACTATATCATTACAAGATCCATGCAGGATATCATAGACGAGTTAAAGGAGTAAGTTACATCTAACATTTTTTTGAAAATGTAATAATCTGATATACAAATCGGTCAATTTGTATATCAGATGAGAACAAAGAAAAAGAATTGCATCTTCCTAAATGCAGTTCTTTTTTTTATACTGCTTGCAGAGTAAGAGAAATATTGATTTCAAATCAAAGAAAGAGATGAGGAAAGTTATGGACAAATTTAGCAGAGGTATTGTAAAAAGCCGTTTTGTCATCTTCATCGTCAGTCTGGTGCTTCTTGTACCGTCCTTTTTTGGATACATAAGCACAAGAGTTAATTACGATGTCCTCTCTTACCTGCCAAAAGATATTGAAACAATGGTAGGTCAGGACGTTCTGACAGAGGATTTTGGAACAGGCGCTTTTTCAATGATCGTTACCGAGGGGCTTCCCTATAAGGATGTCTCCAAACTGAAAGAAAAAATAGAAGATGTCGATCATGTAAAAAAAGTAATCTGGTATGACAGCTTCGCAGATATCTCCATTCCGACAGAGCTTCTTCCACAGGAGCTGCAGGATGCATTTGCAAAAGGAGATGCAACTCTGATGATCGCCATGTTTGATACGACAACAAGTGCGGATGAAACAATGGATGCGATCGAAGAGATCCGTGATGTGACACAGAACCAGTGCTTCGTCAGTGGTATGTCAGCGGTTGTAACGGATACAAAGAACTTATCCAACAAAGAAACACCGATCTATGTACTGATCGCCGTTATTCTTTGTAGTATCATTCTTTCCCTGACAATGGATTCCTACATCATTCCGCTTTTCTTCTTATTGAGTATCGGAATGGCAATTGTATATAACCTGGGTTCCAATGTCTTTATGGGACAGATTTCCTATATTACGAAGGCGCTCGCCGCGGTATTGCAGCTGGGTGTTACGCTTGACTATTCCATCTTCCTGTGGCACAGCTACGAAGAGCAGCAGGAGTTATGCGGCGGAGATAAGAAAGAAGCAATGGCAAAAGCCATCAGCGCTACTTTTTCTTCCGTAGTCGGCAGTAGTATTACAACGATCGCCGGATTTATCGCACTTTGCTTCATGAGCTTCACACTTGGTCTTGACCTTGGTATTGTCATGGCAAAGGGCGTTCTGATCGGTGTAATCGCCTGCGTAACCATTCTTCCGTCACTGATCCTGATCTTTGATGGTATTATAGAAAAGACAAAGCATAAACCACTGCTTCCGGAATTCCGGATTTCAAAGTTTGTGGCAAAGCATTACATTATCATTGCAGTGATTTTCGTAGTGCTCTGGATCCCGGCAGTTTTCGGTTATAACAGAACAAGCGTATATTACAATCTGGATTCCACATTACCGGAAAGCCTGCCAAGTATCCAGGCAAATAACATACTGAACGATAAATTTGCCATGAATACAATGGAGATCGTTCTTGTGGATACAAACCTTTCATCAAAGGAAAAGATGCAGCTTGCAAATGACATGAAAAATGTAGACGGTGTTAAAAGTGTACTTGGTCTTGACGCACTTGTCGGACCTGCAATTCCGGATGAACTGATTCCGGATGACATCAAGAGTGAGCTGATACAAAATGGCCGTGAAATGATGCTTGTCATGTCGGAATATAAAGTTGCATCCGATGAAGTCAACGAACAGTGTAATAAACTGGAAAAGATCATCAAGAGCTATGATGAGAGCGGAATGCTGATTGGTGAAGCACCTTGTACAAGAGATCTGATCAAGATCACAGATAAGGACTTTAAGACAGTCAGTGCAGTTTCCATCGGTGTTATCTTCCTGATCATCGCGATCGTATTTAAGTCAATCTCATTACCGGTCATCCTTGTTATGACGATTGAGTTTGCAATCTTCGTCAATATGGGTATTCCGTACTATACAGGATCTGTTATCCCGTTCATCGCATCGATCGTAATCGGAACGATCCAGTTAGGTTCGACAGTCGATTATGCAATCCTGATGACGACAAGATATAAAGTAGAAAGAAATAATGGCAAGGATAAGAAGGAAGCGGTTACGATCGCTCACCAGACATCTATCCAGTCAATCTTCGTCAGTGCCATGAGTTTCTTCGCAGCAACTTTTGGTGTAGGTGTTTATTCCGATATCGATATGATCAGCCAGTTATGTACCTTAATGGCACGTGGCGCGATCATCAGTATGGTCACAGTTTTACTGGTACTTCCGTCCATGCTGATCATCTTTGATAAGCTGATCTGCGTCACAAGTATCGGAATTGGAAAGCGTTCTAAGAAAAATAAGGAGGAAGCATTATGAAAAAATCAGCAAAAGTAATTGCACTGGCATGTGCAACAGCGCTTTTGACTACCACGATCTTTACGGATCAGGTATTAGCCGAAAAAGAAACTGATCAGGATCTGAGTGAGCAGGAGGAAACTCTGACAGATACTTTAAACTCTCAGTTCTCCTCAAGTGATACATCTGATGTGGATAAGGAAGAAACCGTATATGTCTTTACAGATGCCAACGGTAATACAGATCACATCTTAGTCAGTGACTGGTTAAAAAATAAAACCGGTGCAAAAACAATTGAAGATTCATCCGATCTGAAGGATATTGAAAATGTCAAGGGTGATGAAACCTACGATGGCAGCGGAGATAAGATCACATGGAATGCAGATGGCAATGATATTTATTATCAGGGTACATCCACAAAACAGTCTCCGGTCAGCATCAAACTTTCTTATTACTTAGATGATAAGGAAGTTACACCGGAAGAAATTGCCGGTAAGAGTGGTAAGGTAAAGATCCGTTTTGATTATACAAACAATGAAACACAGGAAGTTGAAGTCAATGGTAAGAAAGAAACCATTCATGTTCCGTTCGTTGTACTGAGTGGTCTGGTATTATCAAACGATAATTTCAAAAATATCGAAGTTACGAATGGTAAACTGATCTCCGAAGGTAACAATTCCATTATCGCCGGTATTGCAATGCCGGGACTGAAGGATAGCTTACAGATCAATTCCAAGGATTTTGATACCGATAAGGTAAATGTTCCGGAATATGTAGAGATCACAGCAGATGCAACGGATTTCTCACTGGATATGACAATGTCCATGATTCTGAGCGATATTTTAGATGATCTGTCATTCAACAGTGATGATATTGATACAAGTGAACTGACAGACAGTATGGATCAGCTGACAGATGCAACAGACCAGTTATTAGACGGTACAAAGCAGCTTTCAGACGGTACAGGAACTTTAAAAGAAAAAGTTGGCGAATTTAACGACGGACTGAGAACATTAGACAGTGGTATCGGTCAGTATACAGCAGGTGTGGCACAGCTTGCATCCGGTATCGGAGAATTGAAAGCCGGTACAAACCAGTTAGCAGCAGGTGTTCCACAGCTGACAAAGGGTGTAAAGCAGTTAAAAGACGGTGCTGTTTCTGCTAAAGACGGTGCAGACCAGTTAGTTGCAGGTTATGCAGGAACAGATAAATCAGCAGGCGCAGCAAGCGGTGCAAAATCACTGGCAAAGGGTGCCAAGACATTAGATAAGAGCATGGCAACAGCAGATCAGGGTGCACAGCAGTTAAAAGCAGGTGCGGATCAGATCGTTGCAGGTTATGCGGGAGACGGTACAGCAGCAAATCCGGGTGCAGCAAGTGCAGCAAGCCAGATTGCAGGCGGACTTTCCCAGTTAAATCAGGCAGTACAGAATATTTCACTTCCGGGTTCTACAACTACAACACCGGAACAGGCAGCAGCACAGGAAAAAGCAATTACAGATGCAGTTACAGCAGCTATGTCAACACCGGATGCACAGAAGGCAATTGCAAAAGCAGCAGGAACAGCAGGAAATGCAGTTGACCAGAGTGCAATTACAGCAGCAGTAACAAGTGCGGTAACTGCAGCAATCCAGCAGTCTCTTGGCACAGCCGTACAGCAGGCTATGGTACAGCAGATTCAGGCAGGAAAGATGACGGTCAGCGGTAATACAGCAGATGTTATAACCGCAGTCGGACAGAGTATCGGAGGAAGTCTTGGTGCAAGTGTTGCAACAAGCCTTGCAAGTGATACTACAATCAGCGCAGAAGTAGGTAAACAGATTACAAATGCAGTCGGCAGTGTAACACCTGGTATTGCAACAACAGCAGCAGGTATTGCAGGAAAAGCCGGTGCTTCCAAGGCAGTAGATCTTGCAAGTCAGCAGATCAGCGGCTTTGCTCCTCAGATCGATACCTTAAAGGCAAGTGTTAAACAGTTAGCAGATGGTTCTGCAGCATTGAATCAGGGTATCAACAGTTTATATGATGGTTCAAAGCAGTTACAGACAGGTATCACAACACTAGCAAGCGGTACTTCACAGCTTTCCGCAGGTGCAAGTGCACTGTCAGATGGCGCAGATGCTTTAAACAAAGGTATTAACGGTTACACAAATGCCAAGGGAGAAAAGGTAACAGGTCTTTACGGTGGCACAAAGGCACTTGCAAAAGGTCTGAAACAGTTAAAGGCAGGTCTTGTGACTCTGGATTCCAAGAGTGCAACACTGGCAGCAGGTGTCATTAAATTAAACGAGGGCGCAGCAAAACTGGATGAAGGTGCTACAAAGCTGACAAACAGCTCTGAAACCTTAACAAGCGGATCTGCTAAGATCGTAGATGCAGGTAAGCAGCTTGCAGATGGTGTAGATACACTGGATGAAGGTGCAAACAAGTTAAATGACGGTATGATCGAATTTAACGAAGAAGGTATCCAGAAGCTGACAGATGCATTTGATGGTGATGTCAGTACATTACTTGACAGAGTAGATGCAGTGATGGAGGCAGGAAAAGATTATAATAACTTCAGTGGTGTTGCAGATGGTAAGAGCAGCAGCGTGAAGTTCATTATCAAAACAGAAGGCGTAAAAGCAGAGTAATGAAATGGGGAGGTGCAAAGCATGGATGCCAGTTTACTATTGGTAATCGGAATTGCTTTAGGATTAGGCTTTGATTTATATGCTAAGGCAGTCTGCCAGGGAGCTTTGCTCTCCCGTATCGATAAAGCAAAGTTAACGTTGGGTCTTTTGGTCTGTGGTATTTACCAGTTCATTGTATTACTGGTTGGATATGCACTGACGATCTGGCTCAGAGGTTCTTATCTGGCAGATAAAGGGGAAGCCTTAAATCCACTGATCAGTATGATCATCATTGCGGTGATCGCGATCAAAATGTTGAAAACAGCATGGAAAAACGAAAGCATAGTGGAAAGCAGACATGATGAAAAATATCTGATCCGCATTTTCACAAGTCTTTGCCTGCAGGTTGGATTTTATACTCTTCTGACCGGTATTGCGCTTGGTATGATGCAGCTTCGATCCATTTATGAGATCGGTATTTTAACAGTTGTCTGTATTATTGCCGTATTACTTGGTCTGGTTGGCGGATATCGTTTTGGATACAGCCAGAAAACCGGCGCTTATGCGATCGGTGGAAGTATTTTGGTTATTGTCGTAGTTGCGACAGGATTTTTATATCTTTGATCATTTTCAGATCCTTTCAGGATCTGCAATGATATATTTTCATTCCCTATTTGATAACTGCCCGGTTCGCCGGGCAGTTGTTTTTTGTGTTATAGATATGAGGAAAATGTACGGCGCAATAACCTGCGTAGCAGGTTATAGAAGTAAAACAGAGGAACAAAATCAAAAATGTGTTAAGTTTGACATGAAGTATATAATATAATAAAATAAGTCGTACGACATATTTTTAAAAACATGTTATATAAATAAGTCGTACGACTATTTTTTAAAAAATGAAATATAATTTAGTGGTACAACTCATTTAAAAGGGTGAATGTTTATGAAGATTATAGATTCAAAATCATTGGGGCATGCAATACGTACAAGAAGGAAAGAACTTGGATATACGCAGAGATACCTTTCAGAATTTACGGGGTTTAGTATTTCATTTATATCGCAACTCGAAAGAGGGAAACCGACTGCTGAGATTGAAAAAACAATACAACTTATGCATGTCTTGGGATTAGATATCTTAGTCGAGGAAAGGGGACAGTATGAATAAACTCAATGTTTATGTAGAAATACAGGGAAAGAACACGCTGATAGGCCACATTGATGTAAATAATGATCAGGGAATGTTTTCATATGAAGAAGAGTATCTTCAAAATCCTAATTCCAGCCCCATATCTATTAGTTTGCCATTAGAGGAAAAGACTTTTAATGAACAAAGAACAAAAACGTTTTTTGATGGATTGCTTCCCGAGGGGTTTACAAGACGTTGTGTTGCTGGATGGATGCATAAAGAAGAAACGGATTACCTATCTATTTTAGCCGGGTTAGGAAGAGAATGTCTTGGCGCAGTGAAAATTATAGCAACTGATGATAATTCAGATACTTTTTATTATCAAAAAATGACAAATGAAGAAGTAAAAAGATTGGCGCAGGAAGGAGCCACGGAATCTGCGGAATTGGTGACAAAATCTCATTTATCATTAACGGGAGCTTCCGGTAAGGTTGGCTTATATTATAATGAAAAAAATAAAGATTGGTACCTTCCGGTAGGAAATGCACCAAGTACGCATATTGTAAAGCAAAGTCATGTTCGATTAAAAAATATAGTTGCTAATGAGCAATTGTGTTTATTAACTGCAAAATTTTTAGGGATAGAAGTACCCAATAGTTTTATTATCAGAACCGAAGGAGATGATAAAGAAGATGTCCTTTTTGCAACCTCCAGATACGATAGAAAAATAACTGCATCAGGGGAAAAATGGAATGATATGACAATTCCTTATCGCTTACATCAAGAGGATTTTGCACAGGCTTTGGGTATTTCATCAGCAGAAAAGTATGAACAAAATAATGCAGGATATTTGCAAAAAATGTTTGCAGTTCTTCGTAATTATTCATCTCATCCAATAGAAGACCAATTGAAATTATGGAATATTTGTATATTTAATTATTTAATTGGTAATACAGATAATCATATTAAAAATCTTTCTTTATTATATAGTGAGAATTTAAAAGTTATAAAACTTGCTCCAGCATATGATATTATTAGCACTATTGTTTATGAAAGCAGTACTGATCATATGGCAATCAGCATTGGAGATAGTTACAGATTAACCGATATTACAAGAGAGTCATTTGAGAAGGAAGCAATGAAAGATGGTTTGGGAAAAAATATTGCCATGAGACAATTTGATAAGATGGTGTCAGAGTTTAAAGATGCTTTATATTCTGCAGGCAAAATTCTGCAGAAACAAGGTTTTAAAATAGATTATATACAAAAAGAGATACTTTTAAAAGGTGGTATCAGTAAGTATATTTAACCAAGATGAAAAGAAGGTATAGACGTGATACAGGATATTGCACCAAAGAAGTTTTATAACCAGTTTGCAGCAAAGAAGCCATCGGCAAACAGCCGGATATTAAGTTTTTCCGATGGAAAGATACTTTATCGGGAAAAAGACGGAGAAATGGACTTTCTTACGTTTGGGCAGGTAGAAGCGCATTTCATGCAGGATAATGAAAAATCAGAACTTCCGGTATATATCTATTTATTTTCTATAGATGAGGAAGATTTCTTTTTAATGGATCTGCGGGATCAGATATTTGAAGGATTTACTTACCACAGAATGTTTGAAACCAGACGCCAGCATCCAAAAGAATATGTGCTTGCAGCAGCAACAGGCTGGCACTTATATGTATGGTATCGTGACAATCAGTTTTGTGGCAGATGTGCTAAAAAACTTGTGCATGATGAAAATCTTCGGATGATGAAATGCCCATCCTGTGGCAACATGGTTTTCCCAAAGATTGCACCGGCGGTCATTGTAGGTGTGACAAATGGAGATAGGATCCTGATGACAAAATATGCAGGCAGGGAATACAAAAAATATGCGCTCATCGCAGGTTTTACGGAGATCGGAGAGACAGCGGAGCAGACGGTAGAGCGGGAAGTCATGGAAGAAGTCGGACTCCATGTCAAAAATATCCGCTACTACAAAAGTCAGCCATGGGGATACGACAGTGATCTTTTGCTTGGTTATTTTTGTGAACTTGCAGAAGAACATGAGATAGAGCTGGATGAAACGGAGCTTTCCCTTGCAGAATGGGTAGACTATAAAGATGTTCCGGATGATCCGGAAGGATTGAGTCTCACCAGAGAGATGATGCTGACTTTTCGGGAGAGAAAGAAAAGAGAGCATGGAGAACTTTCATAATTCTTAAGTTTTTTACGGGTAAAAAGTCATTAAAAAGACACATTTATTATGTATAAATGACGGTATCAAAAAGGAAAGGATGAAATTTATGAAAGCAAAACACATTGCAATATTATTGGCACTGACAACTATGATGATCGCCGGATGCGGATCAACTGCAAAGAATACAGATACACCGACGGAGGTTAATACAAGTACAGAAACGACAGATGAGGCTTCATCTGATGAAACAAATGCAAATGAGGCAGCTTCGGATGAGTTATCTTCTGATGAAACAAATACGGAAGAAACCGATTCCGATGAGACTGTAGATGAAGCAACAGACGCTCAGCAGGAAACAGCAGATGCAGAAGACAGTAACTATGCAGATAATTTTGCGGTAAGTCATGAAGCAGCAGTTGCTTTTGCAGAGAAGATCAAAAGTGCTGTAGCTGCAAAGGATCAGGAAGCTCTGGCAGATCTTGTGAATTATCCGGTCTATGTTGGTTTTAAAGATAATGGACAGGTAGTAGATACGAAGGAAGATTTTATGAAACTTGATGCTTCCGAATTATTTACCGATGATCTGCTTGATGCTGTTGCAAATGCTGATGAGAGCGAAGATGTCATGAGTCCGAGTATGGCAGGGTTTACCTTATACCATGATAATGAAGGTGCAAGCCTGACTTTCAGTGTACAGGAAGGAAAGCTGGGTGTTACAGGAATTAATTACTGATAATGGTATTTCATACAATATACTGAGAGAAATTTTATTGTCAATGCTTTGCAACAATGGTATAGTTGTTGCAAAGCATATTTTCTTTTCGGAAGCTTTCTGCTTCCGGCGAACCATATCTTTATGATGTTGTGTGATTTCACAGCATATCTGTTCATCTTTTAGAAAATCCATGCTTGTAACGAAATAAGAGCAGGGATTTGTGAAAGATAATAAATTTACTATAGCAACTTCCTGCGGTATACCAAAGGAGGATGCT
>ERZ808242.1199-NODE-1199-length-15541-cov-10.783998_pt1 | contig 15541 bp, 12 predicted proteins | sample MGYA00521244_ERZ808242 | MGnify/ENA primary metagenome ERZ808242 (study PRJEB31516, sample SAMN03275573) | gut metagenome | biome: mammalia-associated habitat; material: feces | host: Papio cynocephalus | place: Kenya | collected 2012-07-27 ... | reverse complement strand
AGGAGGCCCACGTCTGCTGAGGCTTTCCGCTAACCCATCACAGCTAAGCGGGCAAGCAGTATGCTGCCATCTCGCCGTTACGAGCGAAAAGCAAGGGGCAAATGAATAAGAAACAAGGCAGAAAGCGAAGCAACATGGAGCCGACAAGTCGTGGCTTCCATCAGACAAGAGCTGCTTGAGGCCCTTCACCTCACGAGCATTGGTTACGAAATGGTGCATCTGTCGGACGCTGCAATTCTCACGGTCGCCCTCGCTCTCCTGGTCGTGGTGCTCGGTGTGCTCGTCGTTCACCTGACCATCCTGCTCGCATTGCTCCTCGACCATACACACACGTCCCATGTGGTGGTGATGCTTCACCACCGTGGAAATCAGCATACTCGCTGTCGCCAACCAAAGGCCCAATATGTATAGTTTCGTTTTGCTCATTCCGCTTTCTACCATTTCCTTTCTTTTTCCTTGTAAATATTAGCTGCAAAATTACACTAAATTCGCAATATAGCCAAGAAACGAGGACGATTTTAGCATTTTTTCTTAAAAAATCCAAAACAAGAGTACCCAACCTTTGCACGAACTCGTCATTCTGATAGATATTTAGTAACTTTGCAGTCAAAAATTAGTAACAAATTAAGAATGAAAAAGTTTATTGCAGTTTTACAATTACTCTTCGTAGTAATGGTGACTCAGGCGCAGATGATGAACCCAGTGAAGTTCTCATCCTCGCTGAAAACCAACGGTACCGCTGTGGCGGAAATCGTTTTTAGTGGTAAGATTCAACCAGGATGGCACGTCTATTCCACTGGCTTGGGAGCCGATGGCCCTATCTCAGCATCGTTTAACGCCAACAAGCTAGACGGCGTGGAGCTGGTGGGCAAGTTGCAGGCCCGTGGTCATGAGATTTCCAAGTTCGACCCCCTCTTCGAGATGAAGCTTCGCTACTTCGAGGGCAGCGCCACATTCGTGCAGAAGGTGAAGTTCACCAAACCGAATTATACCATCGACGCTTACCTGGAATATGGTGCGTGCAGCGACCAAAACTGTCTGCCTCCTAGCGAGGCAAGCTTCAAGCACAGCGGCAAGTCGCCTGCCGTGGATGGCAAGGACGCAGCCAACACCGACGAGGCTGCCGAAAGCGCCATGGATCCTGCAGCCATCGCCAAGGCGAAGGCCGACTCACTGGCTCAGCTAGCCAACGCCGAGAAGGTGGATTCCTCTGCGGCAGCCGCTCCTAGCGTCTCTGTGGATTCTGCCGATGCGAAGGCTTGGTGGCAGCCTGTGGTAAAGGAGCTCCAGGCATTCGGCGGCAACAACGACATCGCCAACCACTCTATCTTCTATATCTTCATCATCGGATTCGTGGGCGGACTGCTCGCACTCGTGATGCCTTGCATCTGGCCTATCATCCCGATGACCGTGAGCTTCTTCCTGAAGCGTGCCAAAAACGACAAGAAGAAGGGTATCCGTGATGCCTTCACATACGGATTGAGCATCGTGGTTATCTATCTGGTACTCGGTCTCGCCGTGACAGCCATCGCAGGTCCTAGCACGCTGAATGCGCTCTCTACCAGTGCCGTGTTCAACATCATCCTCTTCCTGCTCCTGGCTGTGTTCGCCTTTTCGTTCTTCGGATGGTTCGAAATCAAGTTGCCAGACAGCTGGGGCAACGCCGTGGATAACAAGGCTTCCAGCACCACAGGTCTCATCAGCATCTTCCTGATGGCATTCACACTGGTATTGGTAAGCTTCTCTTGCACCGCCCCAATCATCGGATTGCTCCTGGTGCAGACCGTTACCTCTGGCGACTGGCTCGCTCCTACCATCGGTATGCTGGGCTTCGCCTTGGCACTTGCCTTGCCTTTCACCCTCTTCGCCCTGTTCCCATCATGGTTGAAGTCAGCGCCTAAGTCTGGCTCATGGATGGAGACCATCAAGATTGTGCTGGGCTTCGTGGAGCTTGCCTTCTCATTGAAGTTCCTGAGCGTAGCCGACTTGGCTTACGGTTGGCACATCATGGACCGCGAGGTATTCCTCTCGCTCTGGATTGTCATCTTCGGCTTGTTGGGTCTCTACCTCATCGGCAAGTTGAAGTTCCAGGTGGATGCCATCGGCGGCGACATCAACAAGCCTATGCCAGTGGCATGCATCATGCTCGGACTCTGCTCCCTGGCATTCTCCGTATATATGATTCCTGGTCTTTGGGGCGCTCCTTGCAAGGCTGTCAGCGCCTTCGCACCACCTGTGAACACACAGGACTTCAACCTCAACACCAAGGTAGTGGAACCAGCCTACAAGGATTATGAGGCAGGTATGGCTGCAGCCAAGGCTGCCGGCAAGCCAGTATTGATAGACTTTACGGGCTATGGCTGCGTAAACTGTCGTAAGATGGAGGCATCCGTATGGACTGACCCTAACGTGACTGACATCTTGACAAAAGACTTTGTCTTGATTTCGCTCTACGTGGATGACAAGACCCCTTTGGCAGAACCTATGGAGGTGACATTCAATGGCGAGAAGCGCACGCTGCGCACCGTGGGCGACAAGTGGAGCTACTTGCAGGCCAGCAAGTTTGGCGCCAACGCCCAGCCATTCTATGTTCCTGTGGATAACGAGGGCAAGCCTCTGAACGCCGCCTTCAGCTTCAAGGAGGACGTAAGCGCTTACACCGACTTCCTGAACAAGGCACTCGACAACTATCGCAACAAATAAAGGCGCATAGAATAAAGAAAGCGAGAATGGCATGTTTTTTGCTATTCTCGCTTTTGTCGTTATAGTCTTTATAAACTAAAAAGAGAATAAAGATATATCGCTATAATAAACTAAAAAGAGAATCAAGATATAGCATTATAATAAACTAAAATAGAATAAAAATATGAAAACAAAGGAAGTTCCAGTACTCCTGCTTACAGGCTATCTGGGCAGTGGCAAGACCACCCTGCTCAACAAGATTTTGGCCAACAAGAAAGGCATTAAGTTCGCTGTCATCGTCAATGACATCGGCGAGGTGAACATTGATGCAGCTCTCATCGAGAAAGGTGGCGTAGTGGGTCAGAAGGACGACTCTCTCGTCTCCCTGCAGAATGGTTGCATCTGCTGCACCCTGAAGATGGACCTCGTGGAGCAACTCAAGGAAATCGTAGATATGAAGCGTTTCGACTACATCGTTATCGAGGCAAGTGGTATCTGCGAGCCTGCGCCTATCGCCCAGACCATCTGCTCTATCCCATCGCTGGGTCCAGAATACATCAAGAACGGAATCCTGCGCCTCGACAGCATCGTGACCGTGGTAGATGCACTGCGCATGAAGGACGAGTTCGCCAACGGTTCCGACCTGATGAAGCAGAACCTAGACGAAGAGGACTTGGCATCGCTCGTTATCCAGCAGATCGAGTTCTGCAACATCATCCTCCTCAACAAGGCTGCCGAGGTGGAGCCTAAGGAGCTTGAGCACCTGAAGCAAATCATACGTGCCATCCAGCCTAAGGCTGAGATCTTCGAGTGCAACTATGGCGACGTGGATCTCGACCTCATCGTCAACACCCACAAGTTCGACTGGCAGACTGTATCTACATCAGCAGGCTGGATTCAGGAAATCGAGGCTGAGAGAAACGAGGACGAGGAAGAAGAGGACGAGGATGAACATCATCATCACGAGGACGAGGGGCACCATCATGAGCATCATCATCACGACCATGATGATGAAGACGATGAGCACGAGCACCATCACCACGACCACGAGGAGGACGAGCACGGCCATCATCATCACCACCATCATCACGACCATGACCACGACCACGAAGGTGGCGAGGTGGAGGAATACGGCATCGGTACCTTCGTATATTATCGCCGCAAGCCTTTCGACCTCTCGCTCTTCGATGAGTTCGTAGCTAGAAAATGGCCTCGCGACGTGGTTCGCGCCAAGGGTATCTGCTATTTCGCCGACGAGCGCGATATGTGCTACGTATTCGAGCAGGCAGGACAGCAGAAAACGGTGAAGCAAGCCGGACAATGGCTCGCTACAATGCCAGCCGACCAGCTCGCAGAACTTCGCAAGAACAACCCTCAACTCGAAAAGGAATGGGATGAAGAGTATGGTGACAGAATGATTAAGCTCGTCTTCATCGGCCAACACATCAAGGAGCAAAAGGACGCTATCATCGCCGAACTGGATAAATGTTTGGCTCTGTAAAATCGAAAGCTTGGCATTGCTAAATGAATAGCTTGGCTCTATAAAGACAAACGATTTAATTGAGTTTTTTGGGAAAAATACCCCCTAAACGGGGAAATCGGAGGAAAATCACGCCTCGGCGTGCAGTTTTTCCTCCGATTTTACGTTTAATTCGTTTTTTTTTGTTAAATTTGCACCCGATTAATAATAATTAATGAAATAAGAAAGAATGAATACCGATTTCCGACCTGCATACATCAAGGACTTCGAGGCTTGCTGGAACATCATTGACCAAGCTCGCCGTGCTATGATAGCCTCTGGCCGACACCAGTGGACCAACGACTATCCTTCGGCCAACGACATTAGGGAAGACATCAACAACGGCAACGCTTACGTTTTGACTGTGGATGGCGAAGTGGCCGTATATGGGGCTGTCATACTCAATGGCGAGCCACAATACGACTTCATCGACGGCAAATGGCTCACCGTGGGCAACTACTACGTGATACATCGCTTCGCCACATTGCTCAAATACCAGCGAGAGGGGTTGGCACGTATATTTATTAATAAGGTGAACAGTCTATGCGAAGTGGAAAGAGTGCCTAGCATCAAGGTGGATACCAACTACGACAATATGCCGATGGTTAGCCTGCTCTCTTCCATGGGATTCAGCATCTGCGGAAAAATCAACTACGGCAACAAGGGCATGAGATTCGCTTTCGAGAAGCTGACCATTCAGCCACAGATATAACTTAGAAAGCAGGACACCCCTATTCTGCCACAGATATAATCACAAAGTATAACAGTATAACTGAGTATCAAAGTACAACTGAGAACAGAAGTATAACTGAGAATAGAACGACATTTATTATGGAGGACAAAATAAAGGAGATGAGAAGCTTGGTCAATCAATTGAACCAAGCTTCTGACGTTTATTACAACGGCAAGGGCGAGATACTCACCGACTACGAGTGGGATGCCCTCTTCGACCAACTCAAAAAGCTGGAGGAGGAAACGGGCGAGATTCTGCCCGACTCGCCTACCAACAAGGTTTCCGAGGATTCCATCGTGGGACAGAAGGAGGAACACGAGTTCCCTGCCCTCTCGCTCGCCAAGACCAAACTGGTGGGCGACCTGGTAAAATGGGCAGAGAACCGCCCTATCTGGATTTCCTGGAAGCTCGACGGACTCACGCTGGTAGTAACCTACGACAACGGAAAGCTGACCAAGGTGGTGACCCGAGGCAACGGGCACATCGGCACCAACATCACCCATCTGGCTCCTGCCATCAGCGGAATACCCAAGACCATCGCCGAGAAGGGACATCTCGTGGTACGCGGAGAGGCGGTCATCTCGTATGCCGACTTCGAGCAGTTTATCATCGAGAGCGAGGGCGACTACGCCAACCCGCGCAACCTCGCCTCTGGCTCCCTCTCACTGAAAGACGCCGAGGAGGTGAAGCAGCGACACATCCAGTGGATTCCGTTCACCCTGGTATATACCGAGAGAGACATCGTGTCGTGGGGCGAACGCATGCAACTGCTGGAAGAGCTGGGATTCCACCCAGTGGAACGAGAGCGCATCGAGCACCCTACGGAGGAAAACATAGAGAAGGAAATACAGAAGTTCACGGAGAAGGTGACCAACAAGTCGAACCCATTCCCTGTGGATGGTCTCGTCATCTGCTACGACGACACGGCGTATGCCGCCACTGGCTCTGTGACGGGCCACCATGCCACCCGCGCAGGCTACGCCTTCAAATGGCAGGATGAGCACGCCGACACCGAACTAGACCACATCGAATGGTCGTGCGCCGCCAACACCATCACGCCAGTGGCCGTCTTCAAACCCGTGGAACTGGAGGGAACCACCGTGCAGCGTGCGTCGCTCTGCAACGTGAGCGAGTGTGAGCGACTGGGCATCGGCGGAAAGGGAACCAAGCTACAGGTAATCAAGGCCAACAAGATTATCCCGAAGGTCATCAACATCATAGAGGCCGTGGGAGGCTTCGAGATTCCGAAGGAATGCCCTGTGTGCCACGCCGAGGCGAAGGTGAGCGAGAGCGAGAGCGGAACCAAGACCCTGCACTGCACCAATCCTCATTGCGCCGCCAAGCAGCTGAAGAAATTCACGAGATTCGTGAGCAAGGAGGGACTGAACATCGAGGGCATCTCCGAGCAGACCATCTGGAAACTGGTAAACGAGGGATTGATAAGCGAATACGCCGACTTCTACCACCTCGCCGACCACGCCTACGAGATTACTGCCTGGGATGGATTCGGCAAGAAGAGCGTGACCAACCTGCTGGAGAGCATCCGCAAGAGCCGCACCACCGACGGTCGCCACCTGCTCTATGCCCTCAACATCCCGCTCTGCGGAGGAGACGTGGCAAAGAAGCTCATAGAGCGTTATCCCGTGAAGGAACTGGTGGAGACGGCTCGCCTGAGCATGTTCGACGACGAGTTCGCCAGCATCGACGGCATCGGGCCGGAGAAGAGCGCCAAGTTCATCGGATGGTTCAAGGATGACAACAACTTCGCACACGTGCAGAACCTCCTAAAGGAGTTAACCATCGAGGAACAGGCTCCTGTGGAAAAGGGCACGAAATGCGACGGCTTGACCTTCGTGGTTACGGGCGACGTACACCACTACAAGAACCGTAACGAGCTGAAGGCTTACATCGAGACCCAGGGAGGCAAGGTGACGGGCAGCGTGAGCAAGAGCACTAACTTCTTGATCAACAACGACGCTACCTCGCAAAGTTCCAAGAACAAGAAAGCCCACGAGCTGAACATCCCTATCATTACGGAAGACGAATTCGTGGAAAGATTTGGAGAAGAATAATGGTCTCGAACCCCAAAAAAGATAAAAGGTTTTGAATCATCCAAAGACAAAGGGACTCAAACCCCAAAAAGATAAAAAGAAGAAAAGAGCATAGGACGCGCAATGTTGTCCTATGCTCTTTTTCTTTATTGCATTATATATATGCCTTTATTGTATTATATATATGCCCTTATTGCATTAGTAAAACTTGAAGTAGTTGCGAGCATTATTGTATGAGATGTCCTCCACCATACGAGAGAGGCTCTCCATATCGTTAGGAAGCAAGCCCTTCTCCACATCGTTGCCAAGGAGATTGCAGAGCAAACGACGGAAGTACTCGTGACGTGGGTAGCTGAGGAACGAACGAGAGTCGGTCAACATACCTACGAAACGGCTCAACAATCCGAGCACTGAGAGGGCGTTCATCTGCTTGGTCATACCGTCGAGCTGATCGTTGAACCACCAACCAGAACCAAACTGAATCTTGCCTGGGCAAGAACCATCCTGGAAGTTGCCGAGCATGGTGGCGATTACCTCGTTGGCGCAAGGGTTCAAGCAGTAGAGGATGGTACGTGTCAACTTACCCTCCATGTTAAGCTCGTTGAGGAAGTTGCTCATCGCCTTGGCTGTAGTGAACTCACCGATGGAGTCGAAGCCTGTGTCAGGACCGAGCTTGTTGTACATCAATGTATTGTTGTCGCGGATGGCACCATAGTGGTACTGCTGAGTCCAGTCGGCAGCGTGATCCATCTCGGCAGAAACCTTCAGGAAGGCATGCTTGTACTGGCGAACCTCAAGGGCAGAGAGCTGCTGTCCGCGCATAGCCTTGGCGAAGATAGTCTCAATCTGAGAGTCGGTGTATGGCTCATCGTAGAACTCCTCGATACCGTGGTCGCTCAACTTGCAACCATTCTCGGCGAAGAAGTCGTGACGCTTCTGCAGTGCATCCACCATATCCTGGAATGTGGTGAGGGTAACACCAGCCACCTCGCCCAACTTGTTCATATAGTCGGCGAAGTCTGGCTTCTCGATGTTCATCGCCTTGTCAGGACGCCAAGCCGGAATCATCTTGATTTCGAAGCCGCTCTCACGAGTCTGCTTGTGGTAGCGCAAGTCGTCGATTGGGTCGTCGGTGGTACATACGCACTCCACATTGTAGTGGCGCATCAAGCCACGTGCGCTGAACTCAGGTAGCTGAAGCTTCTCGTTGCACTCGTCGTAAATCTCGCGAGCAGTCTTAGGGCTGAGCTGCTTGGTGATGCCGAAGGCAGTCTTCAGCTCCAAGTGAGTCCAGTGATAAAGCGGGTTACGGAAAGTATATGGCACGGTCTCCGCCCATTTCTCAAACTTCTCCCAGTCGGAGGTGTCGGTACCAGTGCAATAGCGCTCATCCACGCCATTGGTACGCATGGCACGCCACTTATAGTGGTCTCCACCGAGCCAAAGCTCAGTGATGCTCTTGAACTTGTGATCATTGGCAACCATCTCTGGGATGAGGTGACAGTGATAATCGATGATAGGCATCTTAGCCGCATGATTGTGGAAAAGGTCCTGCGCAGTCTTTGTCTCAAGCAGGAAGTTTTCATCCATAAATTGCTTCATAACTGTATAGTAGTTTTTAAATGTTTATTTATTCTTCTAGAATCACTTCTTCTATCAAGAGATTGTTTCTCCTAAATTCTATCAAGAGATTATTTCTCCTCGATAAAGGTATTGCAAAGATACAATATTTATTGGAAAAAGAAATCGTTTGAGCGAAATATTTTGGATTATTTCACTCAAACGATTACGTTATACTATTTATTATACTTTTTTATGATACGACGATTCTCGTCTTTATCCTACGATTTATTACACGATGATTCTCGTCTTGTGATAGTTCTCCCGGAACTCGCTTGGCGAACATCCTTTCTTCTTCTTGAAGATGCGGTTGAAGTTGCTGAGGTTGTTGAACCCACAGTCGAACCCTATCTCGCTGATGCTCTTGGCAGTATCTACGAGCATTCGGGCGGCATAGCCCAGACGCAGGTCGATGATGTATTCCGAGATGTTGCGCCCCGTATGGAGCTTGAAGAAACGGCTGAAGGCACTAGCGCTCATCCCCGCCAATGAAGCCAGCTGCGGCAAGCGCAAATCATCCATATAGTTCTTTGCGATATAGTTCTTCACCTTGAGGATGCGTCGGCTATCGTCTTCCACCGCCACCTTGGCATAGCTGCTGGAGGCGAGGGTGCGGGCGTTCTCGCATTTCGACAACTCATAGAGGATGGTGAGGAATTGCTGCACGGCATAGAAGCCATCCTTCACGCCGCTCAGCGTGTCGAGCAAGCCATACACCTTCATGATGGCCTTCATCGGAAAGCAAAGTCCCTTCTTCGCCTCTTGCATCATACGGGTGATGCTGGCGTAGGGATTCCTGCCGAAGAGTGTCTCCTCGCCCATGCTGAAATCAAACTGGATGGTAATCTCCCGAATGTCCTCGCTGTGGCACTCGTTCTGTTCCCACACATGCTCCAGGTCGGGCGAGGTGATGAGACAAAGGTCGAAGTCGCCTATCACCTCCTGCGAATCACCCACGATGCGTTTCACCCCCGCCGCATTCTCCACGAAGTTGAGTTCGAACACCGAATGGTTGTGTATCGGATAGGTAAACTCCTTCTTGTGCCGGTCGGCGATGTAAAGCACGTCCTTACCCATCAACGGGGTAATCTCATGTATGATTCTTCTGTCCTCTGCCATAATCTCTATGAATATAGGAATATTAAATATTCAATGTCTTCAGGATGTCGCTCATCTTCTGCTTGGTGTCGATGCGTGTAGGCACCAAAGGCAAGCGAAGCTCGTTCTCGATGAAGCCCATGTCGTTGAGCAGTGCCTTCACACCCGCAGGGTTTCCATCCACGAAGAGCAGACTGTAAAGCTCGGTGAAGGAATGGTGAATCTTGCGAGCTGGCTCGTACTCACCACGGAACTCCAGGCGAATCATGCGGCTGAACGCCTTAGGCAGCGCATTGCCGATGACGGAGATGACGCCGGCTGCACCGCTGGCTATCATGGAGAAGGTAAGCGCGTCGTCGCCACTGATTACCTCGAAATTGTCTGGCTTGTTCTTGATGATCTCGTCCACCTGCTCCAGGCTGCCACTCGCCTCCTTCACTGCCACGATGTTAGGGAAGTCGCGGGCGATGCGGCATGTGGTCTCAGGCTTCATGTTGACGCCCGTTCTGCCTGGTACATTGTAGAGCACGATAGGCAGCGGACTCACCTCGGCGATAGCCTTGAAATGCTGGTACAAGCCCTCCTGCGATGGCTTGTTGTAATAAGGACAGATGCTGAGGATGCCGTCGATGCCACTCCAGTCGGAGTTCTTGATTTCATCCACCACAGCAGCTGTGTTGTTGCCACCACAATATTTCAATATCTTGACGCGACCCTTGTTCACGTCTTTCACCAATTCCGTAATCTTGTCTTTCTCCTCCTTGGTAAGGCATGGAGCCTCACCAGTGGTGGCAAGGATGCAGAGGAAGTCTGCACCATTGTCGATTTGGAACTCTACCAATCTCTTGAGAGACTGATAATCTACCGAACCATCGGCTTTAAATGGAGTAATGAGGGCGATACCTAAGCCCTTAAATATATTCTGTGCCATAATCTATTAAACAAAATCATTGGCAAAAGTACACAATTATTATCATATTGCAAAATAAAATCACACTTTTCTTTCAAGATTGTTTCATTTTTGAAAATATTCTGTATGATTATACCATATTTCACGTTTTTTTAGTAACTTTGCAACCGTTTTCAAACTACAAAGCAAATGAGATACTTCATATTTTTCGCCTACGACGGCACCAACTACCACGGTTGGCAGATTCAGCCCAACGCCAACTCCGTGCAGCAGGAGTTGCAGCACGCTCTCTCCACCATCCTCAGGAAGGAAATAGAGGTAGTGGGAGCTGGCAGGACGGACACGGGGGTGCACGCCCGCCACATGGCGGCGCACTTCGACTGGGTTTCCGAAGAGGAGACATCCGCCGAGGAGACATCGGGGAATGGAAGCACAGAACCTAGGATTCCGATGGCGCTAGACCAGCTGGTCTATCGCCTGAACCGCATCCTGCCCCGCGACATCGCCGTGCAGGAGGTAAGAGAGGTAAGCCCCGAGATGCACGCCCGCTTCTCTGCCACCGCTCGCACCTATCATTATTATATCCATACGACGAAAGACCCCTTCGAGCGCCACTACTCCCTGCAGATGCACTATCCCCTGGACTTCGACAAGATGAACGAGGCGGCGGCGCACTTCCTGCACCATGAGGATTATGCGGCGTTCTGCAAGGCTGGAGCCGACAACAAGACCACCATCTGCCACGTCACGGCGGCACGATGGGTGCAGACCTCCCCCACCACCTGGTACTTCGAGATTACCGCCAACCGTTTCCTGAGAAACATGGTGAGAGCCGTGGTGGGCACACTCATCGACGTGGGCAGAGGCAAGATTACGATGGAGCAATTCCTCGACATCCTGCACAACGGAACTCGCAGCGATGCCGGCGAAAGCATGCCGGGCAACGCCCTCTTTCTGGAAGAAGTAAGATACGATTTTTAATCTTCACCATTCAACATTTAACATTCAACATTCATAAAAAATGTGGTTAATATTAGCATTTCTCTCAGCGGCGCTGCTGGGATTTTATGATGCCTTCAAGAAGAAGGCGCTTTCAGGTAACGCAGTGATTCCCGTGCTCTTCTTGAACACGCTCTTCTCATCGCTCATCTTCCTGCCGTTCATCATATTGAGCTATACAGGAAACTCGCTCGACGGAACGATGTTTCATGTGGCAGAAGGCGGATGGGAGGTACACAAGTACATCGTGCTCAAGAGCTTCATCGTATTGAGCAGTTGGATATTCGGCTATTTCGGCATGAAGCACCTGCCGCTCACCATCGTGGGTCCTATCAATGCCACCCGCCCCGTGATGACGCTCGTGGGCGCATTGCTTGTCTATGGCGAGGTGCTCAACCTCTACCAGTGGATAGGTGTCATCCTGGCCATCATCTCCTTCGCCATGCTCTCTCGCAGCGGCAAGAAGGAGGGCATCGACTTCAAGCACAACAAGTGGATTTACTTCATCGTCCTGGCTGCCGTGCTGGGTGCCATAAGCGGACTCTACGACAAGTATCTGATGGCTCCACCCGAGAATGGCGGCGTGGGTCTGGACCGAATGATCGTGCAGAGCTGGTACAACATCTACCAGTGCTTCCTCATGGGAGCGATGCTCCTGATGATTTGGTGGCCTACGAAGAAGAACTCCACCCCATTCCACTGGCACTGGAGCATCATCTGCATCAGCATATTCCTCTCGGCTGCCGACTTTGTATATTTCTATGCGCTGAGCTTGCCGGGTGCCATGATTAGCATCGTAAGCATGATTCGCCGTGGCTCGGTCATCGTGAGCTTCCTCTTCGGAGCTGCCATCTTCCACGAGAAGAACCTCAAGGCAAAGTTCATCGACCTGCTCCTCGTATTGCTGGGAATGCTGTTCCTCTACTTCGGAACCAAGTAAAGAGGGCGAACTGCCGCACAAGCTTTCCGCTGTGTACATTGTTATGCATAGCAACGTACACAGCGGAAAAAGGATATACACCTTATTATATATAGACTACACCTTATTATATATAGACTACACCTTATTATATATAGACTACACCTTATTATATATAGACTAAGATAGAATTATATAATATAGACAGAGATAAGATTAGACAAGATTAGAAAAGATTAGAAAAAACTAGAGAATGGAAAATAAGAGCCAGAAAATAGAGACGATATTCAAGCAAGACCTTCACATGTATCTTGCGGGTAAAAAACGAGTGGATGACCATTTGCCTGATGCTCCCGACATCGAGGAACAATGGGCGAAGATAGGCGAAAGCTATCTCCCGGATGCCATGCGAGAGTTCAACAAGTACCCTACCGTGGCACTCGGCTGGATTATGTTCGTGGGCATGGCTGTGGCGAAGTATTGGGACGAAGACTGGCAGCTGTACTCCAAGGTAGATAACCTCTACACCTATCTGCGCGACCGCATCGACTTCGACCACATGGACGACTACATCCTCGACAAGGTGCTCCTGCTAGACGAGAACGAGCACAAGGCGGTGTCGCACCTCGTGGCAGAATGCGCCTCACGCACCTACACCCTGCTCATCCACCAAGGCTACGAGCCAGGCACCGAAGCTGCCTTCAGAGGATTCATCGCCGCACTCCACCAAATGTACCTGATGGGGGCTGCCATCGAGCTGAAGACATTGGGCTACCACATGACGAAGCTGCAATAGTCGCCAAAGGAGGATGACTCGGAAAGGAAAAGCCGAAAAAAGATAGACCCGGAAAGGAAAAGCCGAAAAAGATAAACTCGGAAAAGGATGACTCGAAGAAAAGCTGCCCTTGCAAGGCCATTTATTAAGAAAGTTTAAAGAATATTTTGTTATATGAAATATTGTTTGTACCTTTGCAGTCGTTTTAACGGATAACGCAGGAATATCACATTAATTTATATAACACAAACATTTTAAATGAAGGCATTAGCAATTAAGTCGAGTTTGTTTTCTTGCTTGAAGACTTACAACAAGAAGACATTCATGTCTGACCTCATGGCAGGTATCATCGTGGGTATCGTAGCCCTGCCTCTGGCCATCGCATTCGGTATCGCTTCTGGCGTGACCCCCGAAAAGGGTATCATCACCGCCATCGTAGCAGGTCTCATCATCTCCATCTTCGGTGGAAGCAAGGTTCAGATTGGCGGTCCTACGGGAGCATTCATCGTCATCATCTATGGCATCATCCAGAAATATGGCATGGAGGGACTCACGATAGCGACGCTGATGGCTGGTCTCTTCTTGGTGCTCTTCGGACTCCTCCGCCTGGGCACCATCATCAAGTACATCCCTTACCCTATCGTGGTGGGATTCACCAGCGGTATCGCCGTCACCATCTTCACCACCCAGATCAAGGACCTCTTCGGATTGACCTTGGCTTCTAATCCTTCAGACTTCTTGGAGAAATGGGGCGTGTATTTCCAGAGTTTCGACACCATCGACCCTTGGTGTGCCCTCATCGGTGTGGCGAGCGTCATCGTCATCGCCATCACCCCTAAGTTCAGCAAGAAGATTCCGGGTTCGCTCATCGCCATCATCCTCATGACCGTGGTGGCATTGCTGCTGAAACAATACGCAGGCGTGACCAGCATCGAGACCATCGGCGACAGATTCTCCATCAGCAATGAGTTGCCTGCCGCCACCGTGCCGGAGATGAACTGGGACACCATCAAGAGCCTCGTCTCCCCTGCCATCACCATCGCCATCCTCGGTGCCATCGAGAGCTTGCTCTCGGCTACCGTAGCCGACGGCGTGATCAGCGACCACCACGACTCCAACACCGAGCTGGTGGCTCAGGGATTGGCTAACATCGCCTCCCCTCTCTTCGGCGGAATCCCTGCCACGGGAGCCATCGCCCGCACGATGACCAACATCAACAACGGCGGCAAGACTCCTGTGGCTGGCATCATCCACGCCGTGGTGTTGCTGCTCATCTTCCTCTTCCTGATGCCTCTCGCCAAGTATATCCCTATGGCTTGCCTGGCAGGTGTGCTGGTAGTGGTTTCTTACGGCATGAGCGGATGGAGAAGTTTCTTGGCGCTGATGAAGAACCCTAAGAGCGACGTCACCGTGCTCCTGATTACCTTCTTCCTCACCATCATCTTCGACTTGACAGTGGCCATCGAGGTAGGACTGATTATCGCCTGCCTGCTCTTCATGAAGCGAATGAGCGAGACCACCGACGTGAAGGCGATCACCGACGATGAGATTGACCTGAACAAGGAGTTCGACTTTCTCTCCACCAACCTGGAGCACTACACCATCCCTAAGGGCGTGGAGGTATATGAAATCAACGGTCCGTTCTTCTTCGGAGCCGGCAACAAGTTTGAGGAGGTGATGGCAGCCTTCGGCGACCGCCCATTGGTGCGTGTCATCCGTATGCGCAAGGTGCCATTCGTAGATTCCACGGGTATCCACAACCTCACCAACCTCTGCGAGATGAGCAAGAAGGAAGACATCCAGATAGTCCTCTCCGGCGTATGCGAGAAGGTGAACGCCCAACTGGAGAAGGCTGGTTTCTACGACTTGCTGGGCAAGGAGAACATCACCGACCACATCAGCAAGGCGCTGAAGCGCGCCGAGGAGATTATCAAGGAGAAATAATCTAGAATGATATGACATAATAAAAGGAGCTAGCTTCAACTATTATTGATGAAGCTAGCTCCTTTTATTTTACATCCAAACTCCTCGTCACGAACTCTTTTACGATTCGGGTGTACTCCTCGTGATGGTCTCGATAAGCCATCGCATGGACAGAGCCTTTGGCTATGAAAACACCTTTCCTGCCCTTGGTCTTCGCTTCGTAGAGCGGACGGAGCATGCTGTAAGGCACGAAGTCATCCTTGTCGCCATGGATGAAGAGCATCGGCTTCGTGCTCTTGCGAACCTGCGCAA
>ERZ808242.1198-NODE-1198-length-15547-cov-14.010844_pt1 | contig 15547 bp, 13 predicted proteins | sample MGYA00521244_ERZ808242 | MGnify/ENA primary metagenome ERZ808242 (study PRJEB31516, sample SAMN03275573) | gut metagenome | biome: mammalia-associated habitat; material: feces | host: Papio cynocephalus | place: Kenya | collected 2012-07-27 ... | reverse complement strand
AGATGATTTGAACAAATCCAAAGTTAGGGGTTTATATTGTGAACTATACTTCATAAATGATATTCTTTAACATGACAAAGGTACTAAATTTTAGTGAAACCGCCAAACTAAAATTGTTATATATATCTAAATATCAAATACTTGCAATTAATTCAGTGAACACTAATTAAGCCCTAGAGAAAAATGTAAAAAAAAATAGGACCTGTTTCCCAACAGATCCTATCACATACTTACTAAAACTAAATTAACCACTAAAAAAACTAATATATCTTTTCTCCGAAAAATTCGGAGGATTTACCTAAATTCTATAAATGAAAATTAATATCCTTAATGTTTCACTTACACATGCAAAGGTAAGGCTAATATTTGATATAACCAAACATTTCGCACTATTTTTTTTGCATTTCACCTTAAAAAGGTGCTTATTTTAGATTATTTAAAACTTATAGCCCACAGTCATCATCACTTGATGGCGATTGTACTTTACCTCTGTAGATGGAGCTATGCAATCATACTTGCTATCGCTGGCATCTGTGTAACTCATGAATGGATAGAAATCACCTTTCTGAATGGTATATTGGTAAGCTACGTCGATAAAGAGGTTCTGATAGTTGTAGCCCACACCACAAGTAAAGCGATTTGTTGCCTTCCAGTTGGTATAATCGGTAGAAGTAGCATAAGCAACACCTGGGGAATAAATGGTCTGGTCTCTATAACCATTCTCATCGAACATAGGCGACACGTAGTTGTAACCCAAGCGAACAGCCAAGTTGGTTATTGGCTTATACTCCAAACCTACCTTGAGGGTACTTACGCCCTTCAAAGTGTTGCGAGTGTTGTCGTTCATATTCTTATCACTCCTAGAAGTCTCATAATAAGTGCCATACCAATCGTCATAGTAACCGCCATCCTTGATGCGGTTGTCCATGTGGTCGTACCAAGCATACTCATAAGTAGCACCGAGAGCCAAATAGTTACCCACAGTATGTCCTAAACTAACACCCGCCTTCCAAGCAGTATTCAGACGGAAGTCATAATCAGCAGAAGCCGGTTTAATATTAGGATTATCTCCACCATATGTTAGCATCACTTGCATGTCATTGTCATAATAGCCCGTCAAATCATAGAAGACTGGAGAATTGAAGTAAGCACCGATACGGAAAGGTGAATCAGCCACAGGACGGAAAATGATACCACCCTTGACATCGAAACCTGTACCCTTGATTTTCACCTGTTCAGCCGTGCGGACAGCCCCGTTGTTCTCCAAGCTCTCTGAGTAAAGAGAGTTACTATTATAGTGTACATCATGCAAGCCTACCGTCAAGCCCCACCAGAAGCGATTGTTCACGCCACCGCTGATGTTGAAGTCATACTCGCCAATATAGCCATGCTGATACTGCCCATAAAGGAAGCTGTTGGCATTGAGATAATTCATCTGAGAGCCATCCTCGCTCTTTCCGAATGCCGTCTCATAGCCAGCATCGACAGCAGTCCAGAGGGCATCAGCCACATCCTTGTTATCCTTACTGATTTCCAACACTGAAGGATACTTGGCTGCCGTAATCTTGTTCTGGGAAGCGTTGCCGAGAGAATTGGCAGCTGAGAGAATCTGTCCGAAGTCCGCACTCTTGTGATAATTGAAGCCTACATTGAAATAGGTCTTACCACGGTTAGCAGATGGACACCAAACGATACCCATCTGGTCGAAAGTTGGATGCGACTGCTTAGCCTTGTCCAAGGTCATCGTCATACCGTCGAAGGAATACTTTGTATCCGCCCCACCCTGTGCGATAACACCGGCAGAAACAGAAATCTGTCCTTTATGAAAGAGACCTATACCGGCCGGGTTGGAGGAAATGGTGGAAATATCGGCGCCAAGAGCCTCCATGGCTCCACCCATACCCACATAACGAGCTGTTCCCGTAAGTTGGTTCTCAGCCAACTTGGTATCTTGATATGTTTCCTGGGCAAGTGCAGGGGCTGCCATCAGCCCGAGCGCTGCCAACATGAAATATTTCTTAGAATAATTTTTCATCTTTGTAAGAATTTTATTTACTGATTTTGATATCCGTTTTAGAACGCATTGATTAGATAATCGAACCTAAAAGGTTGCCTACATCTCTGCACTGCTAGCAGTTTATCGTCGACCACCGCCAAAACCACCACCAGAGCGACCGCCACCGAAGCTACCTCCGCCTCCGAAGCCGCCACCGGAACGTCCGCCACCAAAGCTACCGCCACTGAAGCCACCAGTACGAGTGCTCCCATTGAACCCACTATTATTGAAAGTAGAATTAGAACGACTGCTTGAGTTCTGGTTGTTTCTGTTGCTGAAGGTAACGTTCCCAAAGTTGCGAGTTTCCTGAGAGCGACGAGACATATAGCCACCATTGCTACTCCAGCTACGGCTACCATTGCCGAAGTTTCCGCCACGGCTGGAATTGCCGCCAAAGCCCCATGTTCTGTTGCCGGCGAAACCACTAGGATATCCGTTATAACGCACATGCGCCACTATTGGACCACCCCAGTAGCCAGGATAGTAATAACCGCCCCATCCATAATACCAAGGGTCGTACCAGCCACCATACCAGCCAGCGTAGCCATAGTACCAAGGGTCGAACCAAGGATCCATCCATGGGTCATACCAACCAGCATAATAGCCATAACGCCAAGGGTTGCGCCAGCCCCAATAGCCACTGCGCCAATAATAAGGACCTACGCCATAATAGTCGTAGAACCAAGGGTTGTAATATCCATCCCAACGACTAAAGTCGCGGGTGTACTCGAAGTCATTATCTTCCTGGTCGAGATACTTCTGCACGAAAGCCGCATCATCATAGATGCTGTCTGGCTTCACGCCCTTGCCCACACGGAACGTGATGATGTCGTTGCCCAGAGAGTCAGTACCTATCTTCTGGAACTGGCTGATGAATCGACCATTGCGATTGTATTCATCCACTTTGCGTCGACTGCCACAATAGTTGGCGGCAAGTTCCTTGTCCATTTTCTCTCGCTCCGCCGCTGCCTTCTTGGCCTCCATCTTCGGATTGAAGTAAAGGTCATCGTCCTGCGCCATCATCTGCAATGGCATGGCAGCTATGAGGACTGCTAGAAGATACATCTTTTTCATACGTATATTTCTCCTATTTTTAGTATATTCTTTACTATATATAATAATCTAGATGCAAAAATATTGCTTAACTTTCTGCAAAAGTACAGAAAAACCCTAAATAATAGTAGGTTTTTCCCTATTTTTAAGTAATTTTGCAGAAAAATTAAAAAGTAATCAATATTTTAAACAAAAAAGAAGACTATTATTCATTCAAAAAGAGACAAAAAGAACATGAAATACTTAGTTGCTACATTCAATATCGAGACAGCAGAAGACCTGTTGCAGGCTTGCCGCGACCTCTTGGCGGACGGTGCCGCAGAAGCTGGATTCGAATCGTTTGAGGATACCGACAAGGGTATGGAAGCATACGTGCAGAAAGAGCTCTTCGACAAGGAGATGCTCGACAACTATATCGCAGACTTCCCTATCGCCGAGGCCAAGATAAATTATGACATCAAGGATGCCGAAGACAAGGACTGGAACCAAGAATGGGAAGAACAAGGATTTGACCCAATCTATGTGGGCGACAAGGTGGTCATCTACGATGCCAAGCACCCAGAACTGTACCCCGACACCACCAACCGTCCCGACATCATCGAGATTGGCATCGAGGCGAAACTAGCCTTCGGAACAGGCAACCACGAGACTACCCGCATGATTATCTCTCAGCTGCTCGACATGCCAATCAAGACCAAACGCGTACTCGACTGCGGCACTGGTACCGGCATACTAGGTCTGACTACCTCCAAGCTGGGAGCCAAGGAAGTTGTAGGCTACGACATTGACGAATGGAGCGTGGAGAACGCCCAGCATAACGCCGTGCTCAACGGAGTGGACAACATGGAGGTGCTCTTCGGCAACAGTGCCGTGCTTAACCACGTGAGCGGTGTGTTCGACATCGTAATGGCCAACATCAACCGCAATATTCTGTTGGGTGACATGAAACTCTTTCGCAGTGTGATGAACGAGGGAGCCAAGCTGATTCTCAGCGGTTTCTACGAGGAAGACGCACCTGTGTTGCTGGAGAAAGCCGAGGAACTCGGACTGTATGAAATAGCAAGAAAGACTGACAACAACTGGACTTGCCTGGTACTGGGATTATAAAAAAATAACAAGAGGGTGTGCCATAAGTCGGACATGAAGTCCAAAAGCCCCTAGCCCTTGGTAACGACCATTCCAACAAAAGTCGCCCAGAAAGGGCAAAAGTATTATAACGTAGGCTGCAAAATGAATGCTTTTGCTCTTTCAGGGCGAAATTATAGCACACTTATTACCTAGGTTGTTGCCCTAGGCTAGGAGCTTCAGCCCCTTTGGGGCGTATAGATTATTTTAAACCGTACAGGTGGAATTATTTCAACTACTTGATGGTAGCCCCGAAATATTTCACAAACTTGATTTTCTTATCTTTGGCGATGGTTGGCTTCTTCCAAGTACTGCCCAAGATAAGGATGGTTGCCTTCTTGCCTACAGGTACAGCATCCACCGCAGCCTGTAAATCCATGAAGTTGCCTCTACCTTGCTTAGACACCACATAATCAAAGTGGCGCACGTGCTTCTTCAAGGCTGGCACCTGCTCAGCCACAGCATCAGCCAAGGCATTTGCCACGATGCGAGCACCATAAACATTATAGTGGGTGTTGTCTTTCTTGCCCTTAGGAACCTGAGGATTCTCACCTGGCAAGAACCACATGTGGAGTTTGCGGCTGCCAATGACACCCATACTGGTCTCAATATCGTGAGTTATCTTGGTGGCATCGACGAAAGGAACATTCATTGCCTTTGCCACATTTCGTGGAGCCACCACGTAAGCACCATGGGTGTCGATGAGGGTATCGCTATTGATTTTCTCCTCGCCATCATAAGTCTTGTCTCTCAACTTTTCGTCATCATCGTTCTTCAAGTCGGCGGTATAATAGCAACGGCGCACCACAGAATTGAATATCACAGGGATACCACCCTTGGCACGGGTCTCGTTGACAAACTTAGCCAAATTGGCATCGAAGGTGGAGCCTGGGTCGGTATGACGATCAGGCTTAGGTTTCTCATCGTTATGGCCGAACTGGATAAACACATAGTCGCCCGGCTTCATGCTATCAAGCACTTTCTGCCATCTGCCCTCGTCGATAAAACTCTTGGAGCTACGACCGTTGACTGCACGGTTGTCCACGATAATCTTGTCATCGAAGCAACCCTGCAACACCATACCCCAGCCACGCTCAGGCTGTTTTTCTGGATGACTTTTCTCGGCAGCAGTAGAATCACCTATCACAAAAATAGTAGTAGTCTTAGAGCTGGATGTCATCAGCAAAGCCATGACCAAGCAAAAAAATAATGATACGTATTTCTTCATTTGTTCTTAAATATAAAAGTTTTAAAATAGTTTTGTTTCTAAGTTTTATAAAAGTGCTTGATCTGCATCACGCAGACCAAGCACCAGACAGTTATAAAAAACACCCCCAATATATTGACAAAGGGATGGGGGTGAAAAATTATCTTTTGATAGCGGCAATCAGTTCCTCGGCAGAAACCAAGGTCTGCTCGCCACTCTCCATATTCTTTAATGTTACTTTGCCGGCAGCCATCTCATTCTCACCTGCGAGAACCACAAATGGAATGTTCTTGGCATTGGCATAACTCATCTGCTTCTTCATCTTCGCCTTGTCTGGGAAGATTTCGGTACGGATGCCAGCCAGGCGAGCCTTGCCTACGATAGGCAAGCAGTAGGCAGTCTCCTTCTCTCCGAAGTTGATGAACAACACCTGGGTGGAGTTCACAGCCTCCTTTGGATAGAGGTCGAGGGCATTGAGCACATCGTAGATACGATCGGCACCGAAAGAGATACCCACGCCACTCAAGCCTGGGAGACCGAAGATGCCTGTGAGGTTGTCGTAACGACCACCACCTGTAATACTGCCCATTGGGGTATCAAGAGCCTTCACCTCGAAGATGGCTCCGGTGTAATAGTTCAAGCCACGAGCCAAGGTCAAGTCGAGTTCAATCTCGTTGTTCAAACCTACAGACTTCAAGGTATCGAGGATAAACTTGGTTTCCTCCACGCCCTTCAATCCTATTTCTGAACTTTCGAGTACCTTGGCAATTACCTCCAGTTTCTCATCGTTAGTGCCTGAGAGCGAGATGATAGGCTGCAACTTCTCGATAGCCTCCTCAGAGATGCCATCGCTGCGCAGTTCCTCGTTCACATTGTCGAGGCCTATCTTGTCGAGCTTGTCGATAGCCACGGTGATGTCAACGATCTTGTCTGCCTCACCGATAACCTCGGCGATACCAGTCAGAATCTTGCGGTTGTTGATCTTGATGCAAACACGCACACCAAACTTGGTGAACACGGTGTCGACAATCTGCATCAACTCCACCTCGTTGAGGAGAGAATCAGAGCCAACCACATCGGCATCGCACTGATAGAACTCACGATAACGACCCTTCTGAGGGCGATCAGCACGCCATACTGGCTGAATCTGATAACGCTTGAAAGGCAACTGGAGTTCCTCGCGGTGCTGAACCACATAGCGAGCGAAAGGAACGGTCAAGTCGTAGCGCAAACCCTTCTCGCAGAGTTTGGCAGCGAGTTTGAGAGAACCAAGCGAATGGATGTCTTCGTCGGTTATCTTGTTCATGTAATCGCCTGAATTCAATATCTTGAAGAGCAGCTTGTCGCCCTCCTCGCCATACTTGCCCATCAAGGTGTGAAGGGTCTCCATGGCTGGAGTCTCAATCTGCTGGAATCCATAGAGGGCATACACGTCCTTGATGGTGTTGAAGATGTAATTGCGCTTGGCCATCTCCACAGGACCGAAGTCGCGCGTACCCTTTGGAATACTTGGTTTCTGAGCCATATCTACCTCCTATTATTTTCTAACGATTGTCTGCTCACGGTCTGGACCGATGGAGATGATGCCAATCTTGGTCTCCAGGAAGTCCTCGACGAAAGCGATGTAATCCTTGAACTCTTGTGGGAACTGGTCTTCAGAAGTAAACTTGGTCATGTCTACGTTCCAACCCTTGAACTCCTTGTAAACTGGCTCCACGTCGTCGATCTCGTATGGGAAGTCTGTTGTCACAGTACCATCCTTCAACTTATAACCTACGCAAGCCTTGATGGTCTCAAAACCATCGAGCACATCGCTCTTCATCATGATGAGCTCTGTAACACCGTTCACCATGACAGAATACTTAAGCTGCACAAGGTCGCACCAACCGCAACGACGCTCACGCCCCGTAACAGCACCATACTCATGACCGAGGTCACGAATCTTGGCACCTGTCTCATCAAAAAGCTCTGTTGGGAAAGGACCTGCACCCACACGAGTACAGTAAGCCTTCATGATACCATATACGTTGCCCACCTTGTTAGGACCGATACCGAGACCTGTGCAAGCACCGGCGCAGATAGTATTAGAAGATGTTACGAATGGATAAGAACCGAAGTCTACATCGAGCATAGTACCCTGTGCGCCCTCGCAGAGGATGCTCTTTCCTGAACGAAGAATCTTGTTGATTTCTACCTCGCTGTCAACAATCTGGAACTGCTTCAAGTATTCGATGCCCTCCATCCAAGTCTTCTCTACCTCTGTGATGTCGAAGTCAGTATAGCCGAGAGCGGCGATCTGCTTGAGATGCGCAGCCTTGTGAGCCTCATACTTCTCCTGGAAGTTGTCGAGGATGTCGCCCACACGAAGACCTGTGCGGCTTACCTTGTCGGTGTAAGTAGGACCGATGCCCTTACCGGTGGTACCCACCTTGTTTTTACCCTTTGAAGCCTCGATGGCAGCGTCGAGCACACGATGAGTAGGCATGATAAGATGTGCTTTCTTAGAGATATGGAGACGGCTCTTGAGGTCGTGACCACTCTTCTCCAAGTCCTTAGCCTCCTGCATGAAGAGGTCTGGAGCCAAAACCACACCATTACCGATGATGTTCACCTTACCGCCCTGGAAGATACCAGAAGGGATAGAGCGAAGCACGTACTTCTGTCCCTCGAATTCAAGGGTATGACCAGCGTTAGGACCACCCTGGAAACGAGCAACGACATCATACTTAGGGGTCAACACGTCAACCACCTTACCTTTACCTTCATCGCCCCACTGCAAACCGAGCAGGACATCTACTTTACCTGTGTTCATTTTGAATATAATGTTTATTATATGAAACTTCTTTTCTTCATTATCTTCCGAAAGCCATCTGTTAGCTTCCGAAAATTCCTTATCACCTTCCGCAAGCCTCTCGCAGCGGATTGCCCCAACTACTTGATATTTCGCTTGCGGGTGATTTTTGCCTGGCAAGAGCTGCACACCCCATAGATATAGAGTGCGAAAGCATCCTTGCGAAAGCGAGACAGCTTGGTCTCTTCGATGGCCTTGGTTACAAGCGGAGCATTAACCTCCGTCACCTTGCCACACACGGTGCATACCTGATGCACATGGTTCTCGTTACTATAACACGCTTCATATTTGGTGCCGTCCACCAAACTATGCCTCATCACGAGTCTCAGCTCAATGAAGAGATGCATCGTATTATATAATGTTGCCCTGCTCACGCGAAAGTTTCTACGCACCAGCAAGTCGCCCAATTCCTCCAATGTGAAATGGCCTCCGATGCTGTACACCGCGTCGAGGATGGCATAGCGCTCTGGAGTTTTCCTGTGATGGTTGCACTCCAGATAATTGTCCAAAACCTCCCTGGCTTTGGTTTCTACTTTTTCTGTCATAATCCTTGTTAGTTACATAAAACGCACAAAGATACTCATAATTTACGAGATGGGAGAAATTCTAAATTTAAAAAATCTAAATTGCGTGTTTTTCGCTCCATTTTCTTACACTTTGGCAGAAGAGCGAATCATTTCACTAGATTTTTCACATCTCAGGCTCACCACGTCTCGTTGACAGACCGGAAAGATTAGGATAACGTGCAGACATTATGAATCAGAACTTTTTCAGTTCCTCATAGATACGCTGCACCGGCAATCCCATCACATTAAAGTAACTGCCCTTCAGTCCCGTGCAGCCGATATATCCTATCCATTCTTGGATGCCATAGGCACCCGCTTTGTCGAAGGGCTTGTAATGTTCTATATAATAGTCTATCTCCTCTGCCGAGAACTCCTTGAAGGAAACCTCTGTAGCCACCGAGAACGAGCGCTGCTTGTCACGGGCTGTAAGACATACGCCTGTTACCACATGATGCGTTTTTCCACTCAACATCAAGAGCATGCAGCGGGCATCATCAGCATCCTTCGGCTTGCCCAATATCACGCCCTTGCCCTCCTGGTCGTTCTGTTCATCTGCAGTAGGGGCTATCACGACGGTATCCGCAGTAAGCACCAACAACTCCCGACCTGTCTCATCAAACAGGGAGCGATAAGCCTCCGCCTTTTTCTTACAGATGAACTCTGCCACCTGATACGCATCGAGCGACTCAGGATAACTCTCGTCAATACCCTTGATGACTTTCACTTCGAAAGGCACATCCAACCCTGCCAGCAATTCCTTGCGGCGTGGCGAATTACTCGCCAATATTATCTTATACATATTTTTAATGTCCTCTTATCTGTTTGTTTCTTAAAAAAACTACCATCCGAAGGCCTTGGCATCAGAAAGCCACTTGCCTTGCGCCCTAAGCACCTGCTCTACGACATCGCGCCCCACTCCGTCGCCTCCATTTCGCGAAGAGACATAAGTGGAAATCTCCTTGATGTCGAAACAAGCATCGGCTGGACAGCAAGGACAGCCACAACGGCGCATCACCTCATAGTCGGGGATGTCGTCGCCCACGTAGATGACCTCCTCGTCAGCCAACGAATACTTCGCAAGAAACCCATCGTAGGTCTTGATTTTCACTGCGCATCCCAGATACAGGTCCTCCACACCTAGGTTCGCATAGCGGATGCGCGTTGCCTCCGATTTTCCACCCGTTAGGATAGCAATGCGAAGCCCCGACTTCTGCGCCAACTGGATGGCATAGCCATCCTTGATGTTGACAGTACGGAGAGGCTCGCCACTGCTCGAAAGCGTAATGGTCTGTCGGGAGAGTACGCCATCTACGTCAAAGATAATGGCTTTTATCTTTTTCAAATTGTAATTTATCATATTTATTCTACGCTCGTTGTTTATATCTATCGATTCTATCCTTCCTACATTTTATTGATTCATTTTATTCTAATTGTCCCAAGCCAGAGTGACGCCTCAAGGCTTGTGTACCTCTTGCGCCATGCGATGGATGTCACGGCTCATGCTGTCATAGATTTCCTTCCATAAAGGATTTTCTTCCAGCAACCTGCTCTGGGCTCCAATAACGTTCTCATCGAACCTCACCGCCGGTCCAGTCTGGGCATCAAGGGGTTTGAGTTGATGCACTTTGCCTACAGTCTCGTCAATGAGCGGCAGCATGACATCGAAAGGAATGCCATGGCTCTCCAACAAGTCCTGGCTGATGGCAAAACAATGATTCACGAAATTACAAGCAAACACTGCAGAGAGATGAAGATACTTGCGGTCGGCAGAGGAAAGTTGATACACCTTCCGGCTCAGCCTATGTGCCAAAGCCTCGATCTGTACCATAGCCTCGTCGTCATTAGCCTCAACAAAACAAGGAATCTCAGAAAAATCAACTTCTTTCGACTTGGAAAAAGTTTGCATCGGATAAAGCACCCCATACCGTTTCGCCCTCCCCCGAAAAATATCCAGTGGCATGGAGCCCGCCGTATGGAGGAACAACTTATCCTCCTTGCCTGGGGAAAGAGCGACAACCAACGATTCCAATGCACTATCCTTGACCGACAGCACATACACGTCGGCGTCATCACGTACTCTAGCGATGTCGTCGACCGCCTCTGCCCCAACGATTTGCGCCAAAGCCGAAGCCGACTCCATCGTACGACTATACACCTGCGGAATGTCGATACCAACACTCTGAAGAGCTTTTCCCAAATTGGTGGCAAGATTGCCAGCACCTATCAATATTGTCTTCATAATGTGCAAAAATAGTAAAAAACAGCGAGATAGATAGCATTATCCTTGTTTTTTTATAATTAATTTATTATTTTTGCAAAGGAAAAAAGACGCTAGGACAGGCAGAAGGACTCGTGCTAATCCAAAAGCCTCGGCTAAGATTCTAATATACATCCAAAAGTGAACGAATACGAAATATCCATATATAAGAATAGCAAAGACTTGCCAACGCTTCTGCAAGGCAATTTCTTCCATAGCTTGGAACTCTTCAAAATAACAGAGCGAGTTCCCAGCGACACCCCTTTGATGGTCATCGCTACCAAGCACGGAGAAATCGTAGGACAATTATTTTTGGCGCTGCATCATCACAGAACGTTCTTTCCACCTTTTATATATACGCATGCGCACGCGCATGGAGAAGGTCTCTACAATCCTGGCGCCGACATCAATGCCATTTTTCCTCTCATGCTCCATGCCGTGACCCGTTACCTGCGCCACACCACCTGCCTCTATATCGAATTTTCAGACATCACCAAAAAGATGTTCGGCTATCGTCATTTCCGAAAGGAAGGCTTTTTTCCCGTGGCATGGCAAGAGGTATACAACTCCTTGCACAGCAAGCAGCCCGAAGAGAGAATATCCGAGAAAACAATGGCACAGATACAGCATGAGAGAGCCAAGAACGTGGACTGCCACGAGGCCAGAAACGAAGAGGAAATCAAGAAGTTTCAGCAATTATACAAAAATTATTATCGCCTGAAACTACGGAGATACGTTCCGCCCAAGGAATACTTCGAGGAAATCAACAAGGCAGAACATGCCAAACTATTCGTCACAACCAAAGGCAAGAAAGTCATTGGCGGATGCACGTGTATGTTTACCAACGACAACGCCTACCTATGGCACCTTGCCTCCCGCAGAAGACGTTACGCCTTGCTACACCCCGACACACTGACGGTATGGCACGCCATCAAGTATGCCCAGCAGCAAGGTTGTAGGCATATCCGCTTCATGGATGTGGGGTTGCCTTGGAAGAAGAACCCCCTGAGGGAATTCTTCCTCTGTTTCGGCGGCAAGCCCGAAGCCAAGTTGCGCTGGTTCAGGGTGAGCTCAAAAATATTCAACAAAATTCTGAAGTGGATATATAAGCAATAAGGCGAAGACCGCAAGACCGCATATACCTTATAATAGGAGGAAACTCTAGAGCCTTTTATCATAGTGGCAGCATGGGAGCCCTTTAAAATAGTAGCAGTAGGGAGCCGCGGCACCAAACTTGCCGACTACTCCCCTCCGCCCTCTATTGCCTTGTTGAGAAGTTCCAAGCCCACCTCGGTGCAAATGCCTCGGATAATGACCATGAAATAGTTGTCGAAGAGAGCTTGCATCGTATACTCCTTATATAGTTGGCGGTGCATGATTTCCTCCATGGCAATACGTCCGATCTCCATCATCATACCGTAATCAATATCCTTACGGAAAAGTCCCTCCTTGATGCCAGCCTCGAAGAACCGCTTGCTCTCCTGGCGTTCCAAGTCATGATTCTCCTTCAAAAAGCCAACGACACGAGGCATCTTATGGATTTCCTCGAAGAAGACCACGCCTACCTGTTCATTGCGCACCATTTGCTGCTTGTAGACGAAGCTAATGATATCAATGACATTGTGAGCATCCGTTTGGGCATACCGCTCCAAGGCAAGACGCTCCTCCTCTCGCTGCGCCTTCATGCCAGCCAACAAGAGTTCCTCCTTGTCGCCAAAAATCTCATACACGGTACGCTTAGACACATGAAGTCCTTGGGAGATTTCATCCATCTTGACGGCTTTCACGCCTCGCTGGTAAAACTCCTTCATGGCATAAGCCACTATTTTGCTTTTCAGTTCTTGCCTATATTGATTAATTTCTGCCATATCTATATGTCAATTCAATGTTCTTGTAGACTATTTTTGTGCAAAGATACAAAAAAAATCAAAAAACCATCCTTTTTTACTAAGTTTTTTATTACCTTTGCAAAAACTTTTAGCATTCGGGCTATTTTAGCACGAAATCGTAAGAATAAGAAACTTTAAACCAATATATTGTTATGGTAAAAATTACAAAAGAGGCGGCTCTTGGTTATCACGAGAACGGCCGTCCTGGTAAGATTGAGGTTAAGCCAACAAAACCTTATCACACACAAACAGACCTGAGCTTGGCATACTCTCCTGGCGTGGCATACCCATGCCTTGAGATTCAGCAGAACCCAGACGATGTCTACAAGTACACAGACAAGGGCAACTTGGTTGCCGTAATCAGTAACGGCACAGCCGTGCTCGGCCTTGGAGACATCGGTGCCATGAGCGGAAAGCCTGTTATGGAAGGCAAGGGACTGCTCTTCAAGATTTATGGCGGTGTGGACGTATTCGACATCGAAATCGACGAAAAGGACCCAGAGAAGTTCTGCGAGACGGTAGAGAAGATTGCCCCAACATTTGGTGGTATCAACCTTGAGGACATCAAGGCCCCACAATGTTTTTATATAGAGGAACGCCTGAAGAAGACGCTCGACATCCCTGTGATGCACGACGACCAGCATGGTACCGCCATCATCTCTGCCGCAGGTTTGAAGAACGCACTTGAGGTTGCCGGCAAAAACATCGAGGATGTGAAGATTGTTGTCAATGGCGCTGGTGCCGCAGCTATCAGCTGTACCAAGCTCTACGTAGCTCTCGGTGCCAAGGTTGAGAACGTTGTCATGCTCGACTCCAAGGGCGTTATCACTAGCGACCGCGACAACTTGACTCCACAGAAGAAACTCTTCGCAACAGATCGTCGTGACGTTCATACATTGGAGGAAGCCATCAAGGGTGCCGATGTATTCGTAGGCCTCAGCAAGGGCAACGTGCTCTCCAAGGACATGATTCGCTCAATGGCTGCCAACCCTATCGTGTTCGCCCTCGCCAACCCTGTACCAGAGATAAGCTACGAGGACGCCATGGACAGTCGTCCAGACGTATTGATGTCAACAGGTCGTTCCGACTATCCTAACCAGATCAACAACGTAATCGGTTTCCCTTACATCTTCCGTGGTGCCCTCGACGTTCACGCCCGTGCCATCAACGAGGAGATGAAGTTGGCTGCCGTTCACGCCATCGCCGACTTGGCAAAGCAGCCTGTGCCTGATGTCGTAAACGATGTATACCACGTTAACGACCTCACGTTCGGTCCTAAGTACTTTATTCCAAAGCCAGTGGATCCTCGTTTGATCACTGAGGTTTCAGCTGCCGTAGCCAAAGCTGCCATGGAGAGTGGCGTGGCTCGCACCCCTATCACCGACTGGGAGAAGTACAAACAAGGATTGCGCCAGTTGCTCGGTCAAGAGACCAAGCTCACTCGCAAACTTCACGACACCGCTCGCCTCCACCCACAGCGCGTGGTATTCGCAGAAGGTGGCAACCCTACCATGCTGAAGGCAGCCGTACAGGCTAAGCAGGAAGGTATCTGCCAGCCTATTCTCTTGGGCAACCCAGACCGTTTGAACCGTGTGGCTTCTCGCTTGAAGCTCGACCTCTCCGACATCGAAATCGTCGATATGCGCGCAGACAACGAGCAAGGTCGTCGTGCGAAGTTCGCTAAGCACTTGGCTGAGAAGCGTGCCCGCGAAGGCTACAGCTTCGAGGAGGCTTACGACAAGATGTACGAGCGCAACTACTTCGGTATGTCTATGGTTGAGCAGGGCGACGCCGATGCATTCATCACGGGTCTCTATACCAAGTATAGCAACACCATCAAGGTGGCAAAGGACGTTATCGGCATCCGTGACGAGTACAAGACATTCGGCACCATGCACATCCTCAACACCCAGAAGGGCATCTATTATATCGCCGACACATTGATCAACCGCCACCCAGACGAGGACGTTTTGACCGACGTAGCCAAGTTGGCAGCCGGCACCGTGAAGTTCTTCAACGACGAACCAGTGATGGCGATGTTGAGCTACTCTAACTTCGGTACCGACACCATGGGCTCACCAGTGAAGGTGAAGAAGGCCGTACAGGAGATGCAGAAGGAATTCCCAGAGCTTGCCATCGACGGTGAGATGCAGGTGAACTATGCACTCAACAAGAACTTGCGCGACGAGAAATATCCATTCTCTCGCCTGAAAGGTAAGGACGTCAACACATTGATTTTCCCTAACCTCAGCAGCGCAAACGGTGCTTATAAACTCCTGCAGGCTTTGAATCCTGAGGCTGAGATCATCGGTCCTATCCAGATGGGTCTGAACAAACCTATCCATTTCACAGACTCAGAGAGCAGCGTACAGGACATCGTGAACGTTACTGCCGTTGCTGTAATCGACGCTTACGTTGACAAGATCAAACACAACAAAAAGTAAGATTACATCAGCACATAAGAAGCAATTAAACTTTTTACTATAGGAAAGAGGGTGTGTCATAAGTCATGTCCTATGCGCCCTGAAAGGGCAATCTGCCCC
>ERZ808242.1196-NODE-1196-length-15555-cov-5.118968_pt1 | contig 15555 bp, 12 predicted proteins | sample MGYA00521244_ERZ808242 | MGnify/ENA primary metagenome ERZ808242 (study PRJEB31516, sample SAMN03275573) | gut metagenome | biome: mammalia-associated habitat; material: feces | host: Papio cynocephalus | place: Kenya | collected 2012-07-27 ... | reverse complement strand
AAAAGTTACAAAATTGCAACCTTTTTTTATAAAAAACCAAAGCGCTCAAACCCTATATTTAAAAGGATTTGAGCGAAAATTTTTTATTTTTAAAACATTGAAATCTGATTTGTTTCGGGGATATCGCTTAAAGCGCCGAGCTCTCCGAGTTTTTGAATGACGGTTTTTGAAACTCCCGATTCAAGGATAAGGTCCTCTCTTGAAACAAAATCTCCCTTTTGCGCGGCTTCATATATAGAATAAGCCGCCTTTTCTCCGACGCCCGAAAGCGCGCCGAACGGAAGTCTCATTTTTCCGTTTTCGGGAACATATTTCATAGCCTGAGATTTTTTAATATCTATAGGAAGTACCTCAATGCCTCTTGCCATCATTTCATTGAAAATAAGCATATTATCATAAACATCAAGCTCTTTTTTGCTGGCTTCCTTGCCCTTTGCCTTAATTTCGCGCAGATATCTTTTAACCGACTCTCTTCCGCCCATAAGAACCTCTACATCGACATCCTCGGGTCTTGCGGTGAAATACGCGCAGTAGAATTCAAGCGGTTTATGAACCTTATACCAAGCGACTCTTAGCGCCGAAATAACATAAGCCGCAGCATGAGCCTTGGGGAACATATACTTTATTTTATAACAGCTCTGGATATACCATTCGGGAACATTGACAGCCCTCATATCGTCCTCCATAGCCGCCCAGTCCTCTTTTGAGACCTTTTCTTTAGCGACAAGACCCTTACGGACGGTTTCTGTTATCTTAAACGCTCTTCCCTCGTCCATTCCCTGATGAATGAGGTATACCATTATATTGTCACGCGTTCCGATAACCTCGGAAATCGTACAGGTGCCGTTATCAATAAGGTCCTTAGCGTTGCCTAAATAAACATCCGTACCGTGCGAAAGACCCGAAATCTGCAAAAGGTCGGCAAAGTTTTTCGGCTTACAGTCCATAAGCATTTCACGGACGAACTTTGTGCCGAATTCAGGCAGACAGAATGTTCCGTTTTGCGAATCGATATCCTCAGGCTCAACACCGAGCGCCTTTGTAGAAGTGAAAAGGCTGTAAACCTCAGGGTCGGACATCGAAACATCGCTTACCGGAATTCCAGAATACTCCTCTAAATATTTATATGTAGTAGGAATAACATGCCCGAGCTCATCAAGCTTAAGAATTGTATCATGAATAGAATGGAAATCGAAGTGAGTGGTTATGATATCGCTCTTTACATCGTCGGCAGGGTGCTGAACCGGGCAGAAATCATAAATCTCCATACCGTTCGGCACGATTATCATTCCTGCAGGGTGCTGACCTGTGGTGGTTTTGACCTTTGCCTCTTCAACGCTTTTTGCGAGCCTGTCAAGCTCGGCAGGGCTCAATATCCTGCCCGTTTTCTCGCAGTAAGCCTTAGCAAAGCCGTAGGCCGTTTTTTCGGCGATTGTAGAAATTGTTCCCGCCTTAAAAACGTTTCCCGCGCCGAAAAGCGTTTTTGTATACTCCTGAACCTCGTTCTGAACTTCATCGGAGAAATTAAGGTCGATATCAGGGACCTTATCGCCCTTAAAGCCCAAGAAGGTTTCAAACGGAATATCGTGTCCGTTGCGGTTGAGCCTTTCTCCGCAGACGGGGCAGTCCCTCTCGGGCAAATCAAAGCCCGAGCCGACGGAGCCGTCGGTGAAAAACTCGCTGTATCTGCATTTCGGGCAGACATAATGCGGCGCTAAGGGATTAACCTCGGAAATTCCCGCCATTGTCGCAACGAAGGAAGAGCCTACAGAGCCTCGCGAGCCTACAAGATACCCTTGCTTTTCGCTGTAAGCAACAAGCTTCTGAGCGGAGATATACATTATTGAAAATCCGTTTTTAATTATAGAATCAAGCTCTTTTTTAAGTCTTTTTTCAACTATTTCGGGGAGCTCGTCGCCGTAAATCCTATGGGCGTTATCCCAGCAGATCTGCTCTAAGAGCTGATCGGAGCCCTCGATAACCGGCGGATAATTGCCCTCGGGAACGGGGATAACATCACCCGATACCATTTCGGCAATTTTATTCGGGTTATCTATAACAAATTCCTTTGCCCTGTCTCCGAAATAATCGAAATTTGAGAGCATTTCGGAAGTGGTCTTAAAATAGAGCGGAGCCTGATTTTCTATATCGTCAAAGCCCTGTCCCGCCATAACTATCTGACGGATAATTCCGTCGCTCGGGTGGAGGAAATGAACATCTCCGGTTGCTACAACGGGCTTGCCGAGCGCGTCGGCAATTTCTACTACCTTTCGGTTAAAATCCTTTATAACCTCAAGGCTTTTTACATGCTTAAAGCGGTTTACCTTTATAACAGCGCCTGTTTTTTCGCTGACCTTATCGGGAAGAGACGATTCTCTTACCATAAATTCATTATTGCCGAGCGGCTGAATTTCAAGATAATCATAATAAGAGGCTATTCTTTTAAGCTCTTCATCGTCCGCCCCGTCAACTATTGCCTTATAAAGCTCGCCCTGCTCGCAGGCGGTTCCGACTATAAGTCCCTCGCGGTGCTCATCTAAAACGCTTCTTAAGGTAATAGGTCTGCCGTGAAAATTTTCAAGATGCGCGTTTGAAACGATTTTATAAAGATTTTTAAGTCCCGTAAGGTTTTTTACAAGAATTATCTGATGATTTCTGAGCTTTGCTATCTGCTTTGTGTTAAGCCCTGAAATATCGTGCCTTGTATCGTCGATAAAATAGCTCTCGACGCCGTAAATAACCTTGAACTCTCCGCCTTTTTTGCGGATTGCACTCACCGCCGCCGCGGCGGCAGGATAGCTCTGAACTACGCCGTGGTCGGTTATGGCAATTGCCTTATGACCCCATTTATAGGCGCAGTTTATAATATCCCCTGCGCTTGAAACCGCATCCTTTGCGGACATATTGGTATGGCAGTGAAGCTCAACGCGCTTTTCGCCCTCATAATCGTCGGTTTCTTCATATTTCTGCAAAAGCGCAATGCTTTTCGGGTCTACCACAAAGGATTTTTTATAATCGTCATACTTATAATCGCCGTTTATTAAAATATACGCTCCGTCCTTAACCGAGCTCAGAGCCGACAGCTTTTGAGGATTTACAAACATGCTTACGCTCAGAGCGTTGGTATGGTCGCTGAAATTGAATTTAACGATTACCCTTTCGCCGTTTCTTGTATTTATCTTTCGGTCTTCCCTTGAAAAGACCTCGCCGAAGCAGCAGATCTTGGTGTCCTCCTCGGTCACATCAATCATCTGCTTTATATTTGTATCTATATTTCTCGGGCCGTAGATAACCTGAGGGTTATCAAGATAAACGAGTCCGTTTTCGGGCTTGTCCGACCTTGCCTCGAATTTAACCTCTTTGGGCTTTTCCTCGGATTTTCTTTCCGAGCTTCTGTTAAAGGACTGCACGGGTGCAGGAGCAGGCGGCAGTTCGATTTCAACATCCTCTTCCTGACCGTCAAACAAAACCTTGATATTTCTTGAAAACATTTCATGCGCTAAAACTGAGAATTTCTCGCAAAAGCCGCAGCTTTTAAGGGTGTTAAGCCCTCCGAATTTAAGGGTTACCGTGACCTCGTCTCCCGAAACCGAGAACAAAGCAGAGTTTAAATACCCGTTTACAGCGGCATTCTTAGCCTTAATCGTTTCGCATATATCCGAGCAGGCATCAATGCAGAAGGCTTCGGGTGCAAAATGCGGTTTCATATTTACGCCTTTAAGCCTGTAAACATTTAAAAGCTTTGATTTAAGCCCGTCAAGCTCATTTTTTGAGACATAACTTAACATTTCAAGCGTTATGTCAAGAGTTCTGCTTTCGGTGTTTAAATCGCATAAAGAGAGATCGGCGCCTTTTAGTGCCGATGAAGTATTTTCATCTGTTAAATTTTCAAAAACCTCCGAAAATTTAAGCATTATGTATCCTCTTTCTTTTACATTTTTTCAAGTTCTTCCGACAAAGCGTCAAGAAGCTTATCTTCGGGAATATTGCTTTTAAGTATTTTTCCGTTTTTAAAAAGCACACCGCATTTTTTTCCGCCCGCAATTCCGATATCGGCTTCTTTCGCTTCCCCAGGTCCGTTTACAACACAGCCCATTATGGCAACGGTGATATTTTTATTTATGTTTTTAAACCTGATTTCAGCCTGCTTTGCAATATTTATAAGGTCAATCGAGGTTCTTCCGCAGGTCGGGCAGGAAACGAATCTTATTCCGTCCTTTCTTAGCCCTACCGCCTTTAAAATATCTATTCCCGCCTCAACCTCTTTTATCGGGTCGTCGGTAAGCGATACTCTTATCGTATCGCCTATTCCGCTAAGCAACAGTCCTCCTATTCCCGCGGCTGAGCGCAGAGTTCCGAAGCGCTCCGTTCCCGCCTCGGTGACGCCTAAATGCAAAGGACAGTCAAACCTCTCGCTTGCTAGACGGTAAGCGTCAAACATGGTTTTTGTATCGGATGATTTAAGCGATAAAACTATATCGTCAAAATCGAATTTATGAAGCAGAGATATATGATAAGCTCCGCTTTCGACCAAAGCCTCAGCGGTAGGCGCGCCGTATTTTTCAAGAATTCCTTTTTCGACAGAGCCTGAATTTACACCTATTCTTATAGGAATGTTTTTTGCTCTGCAGGCGTCGGCAACCGCCTTTACATGCTCATCAGCCCCGATATTTCCGGGGTTTATCCTTATTTTATCCGCTCCTGCCTCGGCACTTAAGACCGCAAGCCGCCAGTCAAAATGAATATCGGCGACTATCGGCACCTTAACCGCGTTTTTTAAAGCCTCTAAGGTTTTAACCGATTCGTTATCGGGAACGGAAATTCTTATTATTTCACATCCTGCCTTTTCTAAGGCAACCGCCTGAGCGACATTTCCCTTAATATCATGCGCAGGCACATTGAGCATTGACTGCACCGAAACAGGATTTCCTCCTCCTATGAGGACATTTCCCGGCCTTACGGTTTTTGTAAACTTTCTTTCAAACATTTTTATCCTTTTTAACCTTTTTTTATCTCTTTATGAGCGACCATATATCCTTTGCCGTAATTCCCAGCATAAACAGAATAAGAATTATGAAGCCTGCCGCATGGATAGCCGACTCATATTTTGCAGGCACCTTTTTGCGTGTAATCATTTCAATTAAAATAAAGAACAGCCTTCCGCCGTCAAGCGCGGGAATCGGTAAAAGATTAAAGAGTCCTAAATTTATTGTAATAAGCGCCATAATAGGCAAAAGCGAGCTTAAATTCTGCTTCGCCACGCTTCCTATTGCCGCCGTAACCCCGACAGGCCCCGAAACCGCGCTTATACCGTATTTCCCGCCTATTAAATCAAAAAGCGACCTATAGATAACGGCGCAGTATGAAACCGACATTTTAAAGGTCTGCCCGATAAAGCTTACAAATGTCTTTTTCTTTCCGTATACCTTGAAATCAACGCTTAAATAGCTTATGCCGTTTTCTTCCTCGGTTTTAAAGGTGACATCCTTGATTTCCTTTTTCTTGCCGTTTCTTAAAACCTCAACGTCAATCTTGCCGTCCTTCACATTTGTAAAGGCATAGCTTAAATCGTAGGTTGTAAAGATTTTTCTTCCGTCAACCGATAAAATCGTATCGTCCTTTTCAAGTCCGCTCTCTGCGCTTACCGAGTTTTCGTCAAACTCGGCGATTTTAGTAGTCGCAAAGCTTTTTGACGGAGCGAGGGTTATTGCTACAATTATAAGTCCGAGCAGGAGATTGAATATCGCTCCCATAGCGACGATTATAAATCTTCTCCAAGCGGATTTATTGCAGAAAGCGCGCTCGTCGGTGCTTGCCTCGTCCTCTCCCTCCATGGCGCAGTAACCGCCTAAGGGAATTAAATTTACCTTATATTCGGTTTCGCCCTTTTTCTTTGAAAAAAGCTTAGGGCCGAAGCCTACCGCGAATTCATTTACTCTTACTCCTAAAAGCTTTGCCGAAATAAAATGGCCGAATTCATGAATTATTATAAGAATCAAGAAAAGCAGCACCGCTATTAAATACGGCCAGACATTACCCCATACATGAGCTATTGCGGAAATAACGAACACTCCCTTATAATGTAAATTTATCTGATTTTGTTTTTTACAAATTCTCTTGCTTTTTTATCTGCCTCGAAAACATCCGACAGATCGTAAACCTTTATATTTTCGGCATTTTCCATTGCCTCGGCATTAAGCCTTGCAATATCCGTAAACTTAATTTTTCCCTCTAAAAACAGCCTTACGCTTTCCTCGTTCGCTCCGTTTACCGCGGCAGGATAAAGCCCCCCGCGCTTAATTGCGCTTATGCAAAGAGGCAGACATTTAAAGGTGTCAGTATCCGGCTTTTCGAAAGTGAGCGTGCCGACATCGGAAAGCGAAAGGGAATCAAAAGCGCTCCCTCTTTCGGGATAAGTCAGAGCATACTGTATCGGAAGTCTCATATCGGGAGTCCCGAGCTGAGCTATAACCGCACCGTCCGAAAGTTCAACCGCTGAATGAAGAATGCTTTGTCTATGAACAAGCACCTCGATATCATCGGGAGTAACACCGAAAAGGTGAACCGCCTCTATAACCTCAAGACCTTTATTCATAAGCGTTGCGGAATCGACGGTTATTTTAGCGCCCATAGACCAGTTAGGGTGCTTAAGTGCCTCGGCGGCGGTTACATTTTCAAGCTCCTTTGAGGTTTTTCCGAAAAACGGACCGCCCGAGGCGGTCAGGATAATTTTTTTAAGACTTTTTTTAGGCGCCCCCTGCAAGGACTGAAAAATCGCCGAATGCTCGCTGTCAACAGGAAGAATTTTTACATTGTTTTCTTTAGCCAGTCTGTTTACAAGCTCGCCTGCAGTAACCAAGGTTTCCTTATTGCTTAAAGCTATAGTTTTTTTAGCCTTAATTGCACTTACGGTCGGCTTAAGCCCCGCTATGCCGACGATTGAACTGCAAACGGTATTGCCGAAGTCTTCCGCCAGCGCGCAAACGCCGCTTTCACCCGAATACACCTTAACAGAGGTGTCCTTAAGCGCGATTTTAAGCTCTTTTGCCTTTCTTTCATCAAAAAGAGCAACAGCCTTTGGCTTAAATTTTCTTGCCTGAGCCTCGAGCATCGCCGCGTTTTTCCCTGCGGCAAGAGCGCTTATTTTAAAGCCGCATTTTTCCGCGACCTGCAAGGTCTGCGTTCCTATAGAGCCTGTCGACCCTAAAATTACTAAATCCTTCATTAAAGTATACCGTAAGAACACAAAAGATATACCACGGGCGACAAAAGAAGAATAGAATCAAATCTATCGAGAATTCCTCCGTGTCCGGGGATTATATTTCCGTAATCCTTAACGCCGACCGAGCGTTTGAATGACGAAGCGAACAGATCGCCTAACATTCCGACTATACAAAGCGGAATGGTGAGAATGACCGTTACCGCGATTTTAGAAGTGTCAATTTTAAAGCTGAGCATTAAAACAACCGAAACTATCATACTCCATACAATTCCGCCTGCCGCGCCCTCAACCGTTTTTTTCGGGCTGATATTCGGGCAAAGCTTATGCTTGCCGAAGAAAACGCCTGTAAAATAAGCGCCCGTATCGCAAACGGCGGAAAAATTAAGAAGCAAAAGCAAATAATAAATTCCGTTAGCCGAGGTGTCTCCCGTATCCTTTATAACAATGCTGTCAAGGAAAGAAAAGCCTCTTGAAATTATAAAAGGCATTGCGCTAAGACAAACTATCTGCGCAAGACTGTACTTGCCGTGATTTCTTAAAATCATAACTACCGCGAAAATAAAATAAATAACGGCTACCGTTACGCTTAAAAGCCCCGGTCTTCCGAGATAAAAAAGCGTATCGCTTATAAAAGAATAAGCCTTCGAAGGAAACTCATGCGCAGAGTTCCAGACCTTTGGGCAGAATACTGAGCTTAAAAGCTTTTCCGTAGCCGAGCTGAATGCGAGCACCTGAAAAAAAGAATAAACGCCCGCGGTATAATACGCGGTTTTTTCTTTAATGCCGGCAACATTTTTAAGCAGCTCATAAACCGCCGCCGCCGCAAGCAGACTTAAGAAAAATGTAATAATAATTTCATTTACACTGTAGCCTAAAATAAGAACGCCTGTTACAAGCGCTATTAAAACCGCGCCTGAAATAATTCTTGTTTTCATAACTGCTCCTTTTCGTCAGACTCCGCCGAACCTGCGGTTTCTGTTTGAAAAATCTTCTAAAGCCTTGTCTAAATGCTTAGGCTTGAAATCGGGCCATAAAACATCAGAAAACCAATATTCCGCATAAGCCGACTGCCAGATAAGATAATTTGAAAGCCTGTATTCTCCGCTCGGTCTTATGATAAAATCGGGGTCGGGCTGACCGGCGGTATAAAGATGGGCCGAAACAATATCTTCCGTTATTTCTTCGGCAGGAATTCCCTCTTTTATTATAGCCTTTACGGCATGGACTATTTCGTCTCTTCCGCCGTAATTTATCGCCATATTAAGGTGAAGCCCCGTTGCGTTTGCGCTTTCCTCTTCGGCATGCTCCATAAGCTTTTTTATATCGTCTGCAAGAGGTTCTCTGTCCCCGATAAATTCAAGTCTTATATTTTCGCCTTTAAAATTGTCAACATCCTTAAGATAGCTTCTGAAAAGGTCCATAATTCCCTTGACTTCGGTTTCGGGGCGCTTCCAGTTTTCGGTGGAAAAGGCATATACCGTAAGATATTTTATACCTATCTTGTTGCAGTATCTCGCTATCTGCTTAAAGGTCTTAGCACCTGCCGCATGACCTGCCGAACGGGGAAGACCGCGCTTTTTAGCCCATCTTCCGTTTCCGTCCATAATTATTGCAATGTGTTGAGGCAGCGACCTTTCGACCGCTGCCCTTTTTTTTAAAAACGGCATTATTAAAGCTCCATTATCTCTTTTTCTTTAGCTACGCTCAGTTCATCGCATTCCTTGCAGAACTTGTCGGTGAGATTCTGAATTTTCTTTTCTCCGTTTGATTCCTCGTCCTCGGTTATTTCGGAAGCTTTCTTAAGCGCTTTAAGCTTATCGAGAGCGTCCCTGCGCTGATTGCGAAGAGCAACCTTTGCCTCCTCGCATTTTTTGCGCACTTCCTTAACTATATCCTTTCTTCTTTCCTCTGTAAGAGGGGGGAAGTTAAGTCTGATAACCTTACCGTCGTTCTGAGGGTTAATTCCGATTTCGGAAGTGAGAATAGCCTTTTCGATATCCTTTAAAACCGACGGATCCCACGGCTGAATCATAAGTGTTCTCGCCTCGGGGATTGATACCGCCGCCATCTGCTGAATGGGTGTGGGCGCACCGTAATAATCAACGGTTATGCGGTCAAGAACAGAAGCATTTGCTCTTCCTGCTCTTATCGACTTATATTCGCGCTCTAAAGCGGCAATGGATTTTTCCATCTTTTCTTCGGTGTTTTTAAGTAATTCCTGCATAAATTTGCCTCCAAAAAGTTTATTTTACAAGTGTTCCGTTATGCTTTCCGACAACGGCTTTTACGATATTTTCAGGGTCATTGAGATTGAAAACTAAAATTTCGATATTATTATCCATACAAAGCGACGCGGCGGTTGAGTCCATAACATGAAGCTCTAGCGACAGCACATCGTGGTGGGTAAGCGTATCGAATTTCTTTGCGTCGGGATTCTTCTTCGGGTCGCTGTCATAAACGCCGTCAACATTCGTTGCCTTAAATATGACATCCGCTCCGATTTCAGCCGCGCGAAGCGCCGCCGCGGTATCGGTTGAGAAGAACGGATTGCCCGTTCCGCAGCCGAATATAACAACCCTTCCCTTTTCAAGATGTCTTACAGCTTTATTTCTGATATAAGGCTCGGCTATCTGTCTCATTTCGATTGCGGTCTGAACCCTCGCCGTAACTCCTAATTGCTCGAGCGCGTCCGCAAGAGCGAGAGAATTTATGGTTGTTGCGAGCATTCCCATGTGGTCCGCCCTTGTTCTGTCCATTTTACCGCTTGATCTTCCGCGCCAAAAGTTTCCTCCGCCTACAACAATGGCGACCTCAACTCCCATATCGACGCATTTCTTGACGCTTTTGCAGACCTCAAGAACCTTATCGAAATCAATTCCGGTGCCCTTTTCTCCGGCAAGGACCTCGCCGCTTAATTTAAGAAGTATTCTTTTATAAACAGGTTTCATCTCATATCTCCCAACATATAAAATCTATCAGTATTATTTTACAATAATAAGCAGATAATGTCAATCTTAAAACAAAAAAAGCTTACCGGTTTTAAAGGTAAGCTTTTTTGTGTCGCGATTAGATATTAGACGCCAGACAGCAAATGTTAGAAAATACCCCTCAGTCGCGCACATAGCGCGACAGCTCCCCTCTATATGCTGACGCATAAGAAGGGAGCCTTGCTTTAGCCTCTGCTGAAACCCAAGCTTCCCCTTTAGACGAAAGGGGAAGTCTTAGCCCGTAGGGCTAAAACGATAGGGTTTGGTTATATCAGCGGCAAAGCCGCACATTTGTCTAATGTCTAAAATCTAGCGTCTAGTATCTTGAAAAATACCCCTCAGTCAGCTAACGCTGACAGCTCCCCTCTGTTTCGCATTCGCGAAAAGAAGGGAGCCTTTTCTTTAGTTTCAGCACAAACCCAAGCTTCCCCTTTAGACGAAAGGGGAAGTGGGTCAGCCTGAAAGGCTGAGCCGATAGGGTTTGGTTATATCCGTGCCGCAAGGAACACATTTTTTAATCTAAAAACTCTTCATTTAAGGTAACGCCGAAGTCCTTAGCGATTGCCCTTAAATTATCGTCTGTTATAGTCTGCTTTATGCCCTGACCCATTGATAAGACCTTGACATAGATTTCAGCGGCTTTTTCAATGGTGTGCATAAGTCCGAAGGTTATATCGAAATCGGGACCCGAGCAGAAAAGTCCGTGGTGAGCCCAGACCGCCGCCTCATATTTCTCCATGAGCTTGCTTGTAGCCATAGCTATATCAGAGCCGCCAGGGACCATCCACTCAACTACCCCTACACCGTTCGGGAAAACTACCGGACACTCGGTTGCGCTCTGCCAGAGGGCGCGTGTGAAGGCTTTTGCGGTAAGAGGAAGAACATAGGTAAGAGCTATAACATTTGCGGGGTGAGCATGATAAATAACCCTGTTTTCGCCGTTTGTAGCGGCTTTTCTTACGCTGTGATTCATAAAATGGCTCGGGAATTCGCTTGTGGGTTTTCCGCCCTTTACAAGTCCCCAAACAATGCGGTAGCTGTCGCCCTTATCGTTAATCTCAACGATACAAATATTATCCTGCGGCTCTAAAATCACATTTCTGAAGAATTTGCCCGAACCGGTAGCTAAAAAGTATTCATTCTTAAGATTATCCGCCTGAACGCCCATATTTACCCAAGGGCGCTCAAAGCTGAAATACGGCTTGCATTCGTTTACCTCTTCGTCGGTCATTCTGTAGGTAAGATTTCCGCCGTTTCTCTCGTGCCAGCCCTGAAGCCAGCCGTCATTACACATTCTTATGTAATCCTTTAAAACCTTGATATCAAGTATTCCCATTTTTAATTATCCCCTTTTTATAAGAACTTCTTTTTCATATTTATCTACTTCGCCGAAAAGCTCGTTGTCTGTAGGAACATTTGATGATTTACAGTACTGCTCCCAGATATCGCCGAACGGAAGAGTTTTTATTTCCTCATTTAAAACCATAAGCTCTGTAAATCTTCCCTCGTCCTGCAAAGTTTTAAGCTTATCATGAGGCATAAGAAGCGCATTTAAAAGCGCCTTTTGCCAGCTTCTGAAGCCTACCGACCAAGCGGAAATTCTGTTTATGCTCGCGTCAAAATAATCAAGAGCCATATAAACTCTGTCAAGCGCGTTGCAGCGGACGATTTCCTTTGCCATTTCCTTTGTTTCATCATCGAAAATAACAACATGATCTGAATCCCAGCGGATAGGTCTTGTTATATGAAGAGCGATTTCGTTAAAGAAGCAAAGAAGTGCCGGAATTTTATCCGAAACAACCTCTGTCGGGTGATAATGTCCGTTATCCATAAGCGGCATACACTTTTCCTTATTCATTGCCGCAAAGGAAAGGGCAAATTCAGCGGAGCCCGAGGTATACGCCTCAACGCCTATTCCGAATACCTTTGACTCAATGCAGGGCTTAACCTTTTTAAAATCATAAGGCTCGCTTAAAATCTGCTCAATTGAATCCTTATATCTCATTCTAGGACCCATTCTGTCGCCGGGGATATCCTTAAAGCCGTCCCCCGTCCAGATATTCATAACGCAGGGAATTCCGGTTTCCTCGGCAAAATAGCTCGATATTCTGATACAAGCCTTTCCGTGCTCGATCCAGAATTTACGGACGCTTTCATCGGGGCTTGAAAGAGTAAGCCCGTCTTTTATATTCGGATGGGAAAAGAAGGTAGGGTTAAAATCAATTCCCATATCATGCTTTTTCGCAAATTCTACCCATTTAGCAAAATGCTTCGGCTTTAATTTATCACGGTCGGCAAACTCGCCTTTTTCAAATATTGCATAGCTTGCGTGCAAATTAAGCTTCTTTTTTCCCGGGCAAAGTGAAATAACCTTTTCCATATCCTGCATAAGCTCATCGGGAGTTTTAGCCTTGCCGAGATAATTTCCCGTGGTCTGAATTCCGCCTGTTAAGGGGCCGTCATGGTCAAAGCCGGTTACATCGTCGCCCTGCCAGCAATGAAGGCTTACAGGCAGACTCTTTAAGGTTTCAAGCGCCTTATCGACATCTATACCTAAGCTTTCATATTTCTTTTTCGACTGAAGATAATGAATCATAATTATATCCTCCTTTTTTCTTTATTATAGAACATAAATCTCATAATTTAAAGGTCATTATTTTATAAAACAGGGACCTTATTTAACCTTGCCGCCCAATCTGTAGCTTTTCGGGGTCATTCCGAATTTTTTAAAAAACGCTTTATAAAAATAGCTTGAATTTTCATAGCCCACATATCTTATTATTTCATCGGTTGTAAGCATGGAGCTTTGAAGCAGCTCCGAGGCTCTTTTAAGCCTTTTATCGCAAAGCAGCTCTTTGAAGGTTTTGCCCGTCGCAAGCTTTACGGCTTTGCTGACATAGGCGACGGAAACATGGTTTTTTTCGGCAACGGAGGAAAGAGAGGCGAATTTATAGTTTTCGTCAATTTCTTTTAAAGCCAGCATTGCGGTGCTTTCGGCTGAGGTGGCGTTTTTACCCGTAACCGAAAGCTTCGGGCTTCGCATAAGGGACATTATAAGAAGTCCCATGGTTATCTGGTCTATCCTTCGGCTTCCCTTTTTAAAGACAGCCGACCACATAAGGTTTTCTATTAGATTTTTAACCGGAACATCGTCCTTTATATCGAAATAAATATAGTCTATCGAACGGCTTTCGCTTGAAAGACCTGAAAAAATAAATTCGGATATTATGCTTTTATTGCCCGCCATTTCAATAGCTGTATCAAAAAACTCGGGAAGAATAATAAAGTTAACCGCGATATCGTTTTGCGAGGAATATTTCGTCTCATGATAAACATGCTGATTCATCATCAACAGTCCGCCCTCGTGCAAAATAATTTTATTCTCATTTTCAATGATATGGGTCTGTTTTCCTTTTAAAACATAGACCATTTCAATATAATTGTGCTTGTGCCGCGGAAAAGAGGTAAATCTCGTATTCGGACGTACGGTTATAAGCGAGCCTGTTTTTAAAAGCTTTTTTGAGTCTACAATTCCCGAATCGTTGCCCGAATACGCGGAAATGTCAAGCTTTTCGCCCGATTTAAGCCTCATTTCCTCTTCCGTTATCTCAGAAAGCTTGTCAAGAAGAGCCTTATCCATAGATTTCACCGTCCTTATTTTACCTTTCCAATTTTAACATTAAAACGGATTTTTTTCAACTGCTTTTAAAACAAGTTGCTTTTTTATAAGAATTAGTATATTATAATTATAATAAAACCCGAAAGGAAATAATATGGGAAGTACAAAAAGGCAAAAAGCCATAAGAAAAAGAAATATATTTTTATGCTGCTGCGCGGTTTTGCTTATCGCGGCTATCGCGGCGGTGACATTTGCGGTGAGCATGATTTCAAAATCAATTAAAACCTCGAAATCGGACGGCTCGTCCGTTACTTCCTCTCAGCAAACAAAAAAGCCCGATAAGAATGCGGTTGTCGCAACGGCGACGGTTGTCAACACAGGCGACCTGCTTTTGCACAATCCGATGTTAAACGGCGCCAAAAAGGCGGACGGAACCTACGATTTTTCCGCATTCTTTCCTAATATCAAAAAGTATTTTACCGACGCGGACTATGCCGTCGCCAATTTAGAGGTGACCTTAGGCGGAAAGGAATCGGGCGAATACAAGGGATATCCGAATTTCAATGTTCCTGATAATTTTATTGATGAATGTCAGAATGCGGGAATTGATTTATTTCTAACCGCGAACAACCACTGCTACGATACGGGACTTTACGGGATTAAAAGAACGGTTAAGGTTTTAAAGGAGAAAAACGCCGAGTTTTTAGGCACAAAGGAGCAGGAATCCGACCACACTTATATTGTAAAAGACATAAACGGCATAAAAATCGGCATGGTCTGCTACACTTATGAGAACAAATGCGATGTTGCGGGGAGAAAGTCGATAAACGGAGCAATGATTTCGACCGAGGCAAATCCGCTTATCAATTCATTTTCCTATCAGAATCTTGACGGATTTTATCAAAGCGCCGAGAAAGCCGTCGCGGATATGAAAAACGACGGTGCGGAGTGCATAGTTTTTTATATGCACTGGGGCGAGGAATATCAGCTTAAGCAAAACGATTTTCAGAAAACCATTGCCCAAAAGCTTTGCGATATCGGTGCGGATGTTATAGTCGGGGGACATCCGCATGTTGTTCAGCCGATGGAAATGATTACATCTTCGGACTCTGCTAGGCAGACCGTTTGCCTTTACTCAATGGGAAATGCAATCTCAAATCAGCGGCTTGAGGAGCTAAGCGCGGAGTGCCCCGGCGGACAGACCGAGGACGGAGTGTTATTCTACTACACATTCACAAAGTACGGCGACGGGCGGGTAAAGCTCACCGCAACCGACATAATTCCTACATGGGTCAAGAAAACGGGCGAGCGCTACAAGGCGCAGTATACGATTTATCCGCTCGAAAGCGAGCAGGCGATAGACTCCTTAGGACTTGATTCAAATACACTCGCTTCGGCTAAAAAATCCTATAACAGAACAAAGGCGACCGTATCGGCAGGTCTTAACGACTGCCAGCAGAAATTAGGCTGTAAGAAAAGATTTGAATAGAAAATTAAACGGGCTGCGGATAAAACCTCTGTAGCCCGTTTTCGGTATTGATTTTTAACAGCTTTGGGTTTATAATATGTAATATGCGGATATGATTCAATGGCAGAATGTCAGCTTCCCAAGCTGAATATGCGGGTTCGATTCCCGTTATCCGCTCCAAAAAATCCCCATTCTTACGAATGGGGATTTCAGTCTGTCGAAAAAGTCCAGTAAAAGCTGGGCTTTTTCGCATATATAT
>ERZ808242.1195-NODE-1195-length-15560-cov-3.651274_pt1 | contig 15560 bp, 15 predicted proteins | sample MGYA00521244_ERZ808242 | MGnify/ENA primary metagenome ERZ808242 (study PRJEB31516, sample SAMN03275573) | gut metagenome | biome: mammalia-associated habitat; material: feces | host: Papio cynocephalus | place: Kenya | collected 2012-07-27 ... | reverse complement strand
ATTGTAAACGACGTGGAAGTTAGTCATGATAAGCGCGTCGCCGTTTTCCTTGTCGACCGAGTAGAAAACGCCCGTGCCGTAAGAAACAGACTTGTTCGTGGAAGTGTTTCCGCCCCAAAATCCGCCGCCGGTGCTTGTTCTCACAGTAAAAGTCGCGGCAACGTCCACAACGGAGAAAAGCGTGTTGTTCGCAATTACTCCGCTATCGGTCGCACCGAAGTATTCCTTAACAAAGTCGGAAAAACTGCCGGTATACGAGCCGTTTTCGACCATTTCTTGATAAAGCTCGTAAGCGGTGTAACCCGCGTTGAAGTTTTCGCCGTCCTTGCCGTTGGAGCCTTTCAGGCTTGCAAGCCACTCTTGCTCGGTGCCGGTAAACCCGTTTCTCACGGCGATGTCGTAAGCGGAAAGCCCGCTTAATGTGCATGCCGAAAAGGTCAAACTCATCGCGACGACGAGAGCCATGATTACCGTTAAAACGAAATATTTTTTCTTCATAATCGCTCCTTTAAAGGTTGAAACCTTTTTTGCTTTTATTTTTATTTTTTCCGTTCCGAAAAGTTGACAAACTTTAAGGTTCGGGATTATACTTTTTTATATGAAAGAAGATAATTTGTTTATAGAAAACAACGTTAAAAAGCTTTTGTCCGCTATCCCTAAGCTAAACTCTTACGGCGAACAAATCACCGTAGCCGCCGCCACCAAAACGCGGACGGTTGAAGAGATACGCCGCGCTTTGAATGCGGGGATTAGCGTTTTCGGCGAGAACAAAGCGCAGGAATTCCGCGATAAGTACCCGTTTTTTATGGGGCTTGACTATCGGTTTTACGGTAGACTGCAAACGAACAAGATAAAATACCTTGTCGGCAAATGTTCGCTCATCGAGTCCGTTGACAGTTTGCGCCTTGCCGAGGAAATTTCTGCATTTTCTAAGCGTTCGGACGTTACGACCGATATTTTAATCGAAGTAAACCAAGGCGAAGCGGAGAAAGGCGGCGTTAGCTTTAAGGAAGCGAAAGAGCTTTTCGCTACCGCGCGGACGCTTGAAAATTTGCGCGTTAAGGGTTTGATGACGGTGCTGCCAAAATCAAGTTTTGAGATAACGCAAGAAAAATGTTTGCAAACGCGCCGCTTATATGATATAATTAAGAGTGAATTTGACGGCGTTTCTATTCTTTCGATGGGAATGTCGCACGATTACGAAATCGCTGTAAAATGCGGAAGTAACTGCGTTCGCCTCGGCGAAGCGATATTCGGAAAGAGAGATTATTCTTTAAAGAACTAACGAAAAAGGAGTTTTTACCATGGGAGTATTCGATAGCTTTATTAAGCCCGAAAGCGAAAGAAAATCTAAAAAGGAAGCGCCGAAGCCGTTCAACATGTCGGAAATGCCTAAGTCCTCGACGGTTGCGGGAACTTTCGACAGATATTATCCGAGAAGCTTTGCCGACCTTTACCCCATTATCGACGCGTTAAGGCTCGGGCGTTCGGTTATCGTTTACTGCACCGAACTCAAAGAGTCCACCGCCGTTCGCGTACTCGATATTTTAGCGGGCGCGACTTACGCCTTGAAGGGTAGCTGGCAACCTATCGTGAACGAAGTTTTCGTGTTCACGCCCAACACGGACGACGCCGCGCCGAGGTTTTAAAGATTATTAAACGTAATCGGCTTTTGCTGCAACTTCTGTCTTATTCCGCTTCAACCTCTTTACGAGCGTTATTATGCGACCTAAAACTAAAGTTTACCTAAACGCAGACTTTATTTTTTGAAAAATAGGGATTACATTCGTCATCACTAATATTTAATTAGCGAAAAGAGCGCAAACGCGCTCTTTTTTACAGCAAAATTTTATCGGCGTTCGTCTTGAAAAGCTTTTCGGCTTTCTCCTCTCCGTATCTTTTTTTGATAAAATCCCTTGCTCTCTTCATATTATATTCGCGCGTTACGTGAATGTCGCTCGAAACAACGTCCACAAAGTCGTTTTCAAGATAGTTGTACGCACGGCGACGATGGGAAGCGAAAGGAGAAGCGAAAAACGATGAAGCGTTCGCCTGGATTACGGCAGACAAAGAACGAATGTCGGCAACGTCGTCCGCGGAAAGGTATTCGTAACGCTCTATATGCGCGATTATCGGCTTAAAGCCCGCAAGTTTAAGCTCGTACACGGAGCCTGCGATATCGAAAAACTTTGTATACGGGTATTCGCACAAAACGTACTTACTACCCGCCATGGTCGAAAGTTCGCCGTCCTTTAAGGCTTTATACACGCCTTTATCTATCGTGATTTCTCTGCCTAAAAAAAGTTCAACCCCCGTCGGATTGTTTTCGACGAGGGTGTTGAATGCTTTTTCGATATTCGCCCTCGTCGCTTCGTAAACGCCTCGCCTGAAATGCGGGGTACAAACCATACGGTTTATCCCCTCCTTTTCCGCCTTTTTCAAAAGCGAAAGAGAATCTTCAAGGCTTTTACTGCCGTCGTCAACCGTCGGCACGACGTGAGCATGAATATCCGTCATAATTATTTTTGTTCTCCGTAATAATAGTATTTATTACCGTAATACCCGCCGGAGCGAACGTCGTAGAAGTTCATTACGCTGCCCAAAACGCGCGCGCCGCTCTTCTTTAAAAGTTCGGAAGCTTCGCGTATTTCCTTCTTCTGAGCTTTGCCGTAAGCTACGACAAACAACACTCCGTCCGAAACTTTGGAGATGTGTATGTATTCGGAAACTTGCAAAACGGGCGCGGAATCGAGGAAAATGTAATCGTACTTTTCTCTCAAAGCGGCGATGAGTTTTGCAAATTTTTCGCTCGTTAAAAGGAGCGACGGGTTGAAGATTTCCGAACCTCTCGTGATTATGTCAAGCCCCGAGTATTCGGTGTGTTTTATTATTTCTTCGAGCGTTACTTTATCGGACATGTAATCGACCAAACCTATGTCGTTAGAGAGCGCGAAGAATCTATTTACGCGCGGACGGCGGAAGTCAAGGTCGATAACGAGAACTTTTTTTTCGTTGAACGAAAGCGAAACCGCAAGGTTTGTGCAAACGGTGGTTTTGCCCTCGCCCTCTACCGCCGATTCTATCTGGATAACCTGCGGCTTATTTTCGCCGGACATAAACAAAATATTGTCCTTTAAGGTATTGTAACACTCGTTTATAGAGGACATTTCGTCTTTTTTGACGACGATCTCGTCTTTTCTTACTATCTTTTTGGAACGTTTTTTAATGCCGAAAAGGCGTTTGAAAAAATTGCAGCTCATATCACTTACTCCCTTTTACTTTTACGGAAACGTCCTGCACGTATGCGATAACGTCAAAGCCCGTAGCGTATTCGATATCCTTTTTCGATTCCACGGTATCGTCGAGGCGGGAAGCGATAAAGAACGCGAGATACGAAAGAACGAGCGCGACGAAAGCCGCTATAATCGTGTAAGTTTTCCATTTGTTGGTCGCAACAGCTTTTTCTTCGGTCGAATACTGAACGATGAAAACGGTGTTCGCGAAAGGATAAACATCGTTGCCGTCCGTGCCTTTTTCGCGCGAAACGTCAATAATTGTGTCGGCAATCGCGTTGACCGTCGCGGCGGCGTGTGCCTTTGATGTAAGCGTCGTGTAAGTTACGGTTACGAGCAAGTTCTCGTCCTTATAGGAAACGGAGACAGAATTTTTCTTAAGCTTTTCTATCTTTTTGTCGGGCGAAGTTTTTTCGTTAACCGCGTCGCGAACGACGTCCGTTTCGGTAATCGTGCTTGAAAGCACCGGAATTACGTTTTTGCCGAAAGTTATCGCGGCGTTGTCGTAACTGACGTTAACCCCGCTCGGTTCCTCGTAGAGGTGCTTGGCGTTGATGATAAGCGTTGCCGAAGCTTTGTATTGAGTTTTCACAAAGAGTTTGGATATAACGCCCGCGCAAATAGCGACGAGAAGAGTTATGCCCACTATCGCAGCAAGGTGCTTGACGAAAATATTCCAAAGCTCGCCGAGCGTAACGCCGTCGTCGGCGTACTCGTTTTTAGTCTTTTCTTCCATTGGTTTCTCCGTGGATTTCTTCTTTCTAACGATAGGAACAAGGTCATACGCAAGCCGGCTTTTCTATCGCTACGAATATTTTAGCATATTTAAGCAAGATATTCAACCTTTTTTACGGCAAAACGGCGAAATATCGGGTTTCGTTTTTCTTAAAACATTTTTTAGATGTCAAAAATTGAGCTTTTGCTCCGAAAAAGTTGCTTTTTTTGATAAGTTTCGACGGTTTTCTCTGTCGACTAATCGTCTACGCCCTTCTTTTTTCGTATCTTTTTTATTTCCGTTTCGTAACCGTTGTTGCCGGGGCGATAGAAAACCGAGCCGACGAGCGCATCCGGCAGATACTGTTGCTTGACGTAACCGCCGTAATCATGCGGGTAAAGGTAAGGTTTTTTGGTCGCAAGTTGCTCCTTGCTCATATACGGCGTATTGCGTAGATTTGTCGGCACGAAGTCGTCCTTAACCTTTTCGGCGGCTTCTTTCGCCGCGCCCATCGCCATGACGACGGAATTTGATTTTTCCGCTTCGCAAACGTAAATTATGGCTTCGCTCAAAGGAATCAACCCCTCCGGCAAGCCGAGATTTTGGAAAGCCGTGAGTGCGGATGTTGCGACGACGAGCGCGCGCGGGTCGGCAAGCCCCACGTCCTCGGCGGAGTGGACTATCAAACGGCGCGCAATGATAAGCGGGTCGCACCCGCCCGAAATAAGGCGGTTAGCATAGTACAAAGCCGCGTCCGGACTGCTGCCGCGCAAGGACTTGCAAAACGCGCTGAGCAAGTCGTAATACATATCTTCGTCGTAAGAAAGAGCCTTTTTCTGAATGGATTGTTCGGCGTCTTTAAGCGTGATATGCACTTTGCCGCTACTATCGGGCGGGGTCGTGAGCGCGGCAAGTTCGAGCGCGTTGTACGCTACCCGCATATCCCCCGCAGCCATAACGGCTATGTGGCGGCAAGCGTCCGCGTCGATTGAAACGTCCATGTTCGAAAATCCCCGTTTTTTGTCGTTAATCGCGTTATAGAGGGCTTTTTCGATAATATCGTCCGAAAGTTTTTTAAGTTCGAAAACCCTGCAACGCGACACTATGGCGGGGGTCATTGCGGCGAACGGGTTTTCCGTGGTTGAGCCGATAAAGATAATCGTTCCGTTTTCTATTAAAGGCAAAAGCGAATCGGACTGCGCCTTTGAAAAGCGGTGACATTCGTCGAGGAAAAGATACGTTCTTTTTTTGAACATTCTCAAATCCTCTTTCGCCTTGTCAGCCACCTTTTTTACGTCGGCAACACCCGCGGAAACGGCGTTCAATTTTACGAAGTTTGCTTCCGTGGAGTTTGCTATTATGTTTGCAAGCGTGGTTTTTCCGCACCCGGGAGGTCCCCAGAATATACAGCTGCCGAGCCTGTCCGTAGAGATTGCGCGGCGAAGAAGCGAACCCTCCTCGGCGATATGCGCTTGCCCTAAAAATTCTTTTAAGGTAACGGGGCGCATGCGGTCGGCAAGCGGCGCGGTTTTTTCTTGTTCGGATTCGTTTAAAACGTCGAATAAATCGTTCATAAAAAAATTCCTCTGCAATTATATATAGATTATGCAAGAACGTTGTATATGTAAAAATAAAAGTTTAAGCGCGGGCGGGAAAAGTTTAAGCTTGACCGGGAAAGGCTTACGCGACGGCGCGAAAATACTTTTCGGGGTTTTGCTTTTCCTTATAGCCGCGTTTATAGCCGCGAACGCGAAAAGGTATTCGAAAATCGCATTCGACGGGGTTAAGCTGTGGGCTTTGTCCGTTCTGCCGCCGCTCTTTCCGTTTTTCTTTCTTTCGTCGTTGATAACGGGAACGGGGCTTACCGAAAAGCTTGCGAATGTTTTTTCGCCGTTTACTAAGTTTTTCTATAAAACGGGCGGGCTTTCGGCGTACCCGAGAGTCATGAGCCTAATTTCCGGCTACCCCGTTGGCGTTAGAGTAATAAGCGATTTAAAGCTTTCGGGCGCGATTACGAGCGAGCAAGCTTCCGATTACGCCGTCGTTTCTTCCACGTCGGGTCCGAATTTCATAATCGGGTGCGTGGGGCTTTCGTTCGGCGGCTACGGGCTTACCCTTTTCGCCGTTCACGTTTTTTCGTCGTTTTTAACGGGCGTAGCGTTTAGGTTTTTCGTAAAATCAAAGTCCGAAAACAAGGTCAAGGTTTCGCCTAAAACTAATCTTTCGCTCGGGGATTCCGTCTATTCCGCCGTTGTTTCCGTGCTTACGCTCGGCGGGTTCGTGACTATTTTTTATGTATTTTCTAATATTTTAGCCGACTTAAAAGTCCTTTATCCGCTCGTCAAAATTTTAACGCCCGTTTTCGGCTCGGACAAGGCGGACGGACTTTTGACGGGAATAATCGAATGTACTTTCGGCTGCAAAAAGCTTGCGGAAAGCGGGGTCGACGCGCTTTCACTTTCCCTTGCCTCGCTCGTTATTTCGTTCGGCGGGCTTTCGGTGTGGGCGCAAAGCAAAGCGTACCTTAGCCGCGCGGGCGCAAGTTTTTTGAAGTTCGCCGCGGCAAAAACCGTGCATAGCCTCATTTCCTTTTTAGTTGCTTTTATCGTGTTTTCGATTATTTTATAAACTCTTTTAAAACGGGCAAGGCTTCGCGCGGAAGGTATTTTTCGAACGGCTTGCCCTCTTTTATTAGCCGTTTAACGAGCGTTGAGCTTACGTTTTTGGTTTCCTTGGAGCAATTGACGAAAAGCGTTTCCATTTCGGGGTAGAGCTTTACGCTGAATTCGAAAGATTTTTCTTCGTACTCTATGTCCTTGCCGTCGCGTATGCCGCGGACGTAAAACTTTGTGTTTTCTTTTCTTAAAAAGTCGGCAACGTAGCCGTCAAAGGTCGTAACGGTGACGGAAGAATACTTTTCGCAAGCGGCTTGAAGCATTTTTAGCCTAACTTCGAGCGGGAAAGTGTATTTTTTTTGATTATTAACGCCTATCGCGACGACGACTTTATTAAACATCATGGCGCACTTTCCGATTACGTCCATGTGTCCCGTAGTCACGGGGTCGAAGGACCCGGCGAAAACGCATTTTTCGTTAAACATTTTTCTTGTAAAAGGTAAAAATCGCTTTACCGTATTTTTTTATTTTCTGCTTATTTAGCCCCGTTATTTCCGCGCCCTCTCGGTCCTTTTCAAGCACGGCTACGCCGTTTTCGGATAAAATTTCGCGCTCGGCGATTATTTTAAGGGCAAGTTCGCCGTCGTCGTTTTTATAGGGCGGGTCGAGAAAGATTATATCGAATTTCTGCTCGGTCGTTTTCAAAAACGAAACGCAGTCGGTGTTTAAAATCGTCGGGGCTTCCTTTAAAAGCGCGGCGTTGGCTTTTATGAGTTTTACGCTTTCGTTTGAAATATCGGTCAGAACGACCTTTTTTGCGCCGCGGGATAAAGCTTCAAGCCCGACCGCGCCGCTACCCGCAAACCCGTCGTAAAAAACGCAGTCGAAAATTTCGTTTTGCAAAACGTTGAACAAGGCTTCGCGCGCTCTGTCGGAAGTCGGTCTGACCGCTTCGCCGTCGAAAGTTTTTAATACTCTGCCGCGGTGTTTTCCGCCTATAATTCGCATTTTTTATTCCTCGCTTTCGTCTGTTTCGTCTTTTGTTTGCTCGTCTTTGTTACCGTGGAAAAAGTTATAAAGCGTTTGGGCGCGCTTTTCGCCGAAGCCTTCCACCTTTAAAAAGTCTTGCTTTTCGGCATGCGCCATATTCTCCACGCTGCCGAAAGCTTCGAGCAGAAGTTTTTTGTATTTTTTGCCTATGCCGGGGATTTCGTCGAGTGCGGAAGCGATATTACGCTTGTTGTGCAGGCTCCTGAAATACGTTATCGCAAAGCGGTGCGCCTCGTCGCGGATACGTTGCATAAGCCTTAAAACGTAGTCGCTGTGCGGCAAAACTACCGGTTCGAGCGAATGAACGGTGAAAATTTCTTCTTCTCTTTTAGCAAGCGAAATAAGGTCGATATCGGTAACGCCCATCTCGTCGAAAACTTCTTTTACGGAGGAAAGTTGACCTTTGCCGCCGTCGATTATTATTAAGTCGGGCTTGGGGAATTTTTCTTCCTCGTCGGTGCCGAGCTTACTTAGTCGCCTCGTCAAGGCTTCCTTTAAAGAAGCGAAGTCGTTTGCGCCCTCTACGGTTTTTATCATAAAGCGGCGGTATTCTTTCGCGTCCTTTTCGCCGTCCGTAAAAACGACCATGGAAGCGACCTTGTCCACGCCGCTGACGTTTGAGATATCGTAACATTCCATTCGGCGGGGGTAGCGCGAAAGAGAGAGAATTTTTTGAAGCCTTTCGCAAGCTACGGTAGTCATATCTTCCTTGTGTTCGATTTTTTGCACGGTCTTTTCGAGGTAGTCCTTGGCGTTCTTTTCAGCCATTTCCGAAAGCCGCTTTTTAACGCCTTTTTCCGGCACGATTATATTGACGGCTTTATTGAAGTTTTCGCGGAAAAACCCCTCTATAACTTCTTTATCTTCGATTTCTTTGTTTAAAACAATCTCGTGCGGCAAGAGCTTTCCGTCGCCGTAACAAGCTCTGATAAACTCCGAAAGGGCTTCCGCTATATCGCCGGTCGGAGCAGAAACGGAATAGTTTTTTCCGCCTTGCATTCTGCCGCTTCTCAGTATCAACATCGAAACGGTATAGTAAATTCCGTCGGTCACGATTGAGATTACGTCGAGGTCGACGAAGCGGTTTAGGTCGGTAATCTTGCGTTCCTTTATCTTTTCGAGCATTTTGAGCTTGTCGCGAAAGTTGATTGCAAGTTCGAATTTGCCCTCTTCCGCAAGACTGCGCATGCGTTCTGTCAAAATTTCTTCCGCCGTTTCGTCGTTGCCCGACAAAAAGTCAAGCGCTTTTTCGACTTGTTCGCGGTATTCCGCTTTACTAATTCTGCCCGTACACGGCGCGCTGCATCTGCCGATATGATAGTTTAAGCATTCGCGCGTTATCTTGGAGTTAGGCAAAACTTGCGTGCATGTGCGCAAAAGGTAACATTCGTTGATTATTTCCGCAACGTCCTTTACGCTCACCCCGCCCATGAACGGACCGAAGTATTTTGCGCCGTCGTTTTTAGGCTTACGCGTGACTTCGAAACGCGGAAACGGGTCTTTAAGTTTAACCTTTAAGTACGGGTAAGTTTTATCGTCCTTTAAAAGGATATTGTAGCGCGGCTTGTACTTTTTGATAAGGTTGTTTTCGAGCGACAGCGCGTCTATTTCGCTGTTGGTCATAATATAGTAAAAATCGGCTATATTCATAACCATTGCGGCGACTTTTTCCGTCTTAAACCCGGAGTAAAAATATTGTTTTACGCGGTTTTTAAGCACTTTCGCCTTGCCGACGTAAATAACTTGCCCGTCGGAGCCGAGCATGACGTACACGCCCGGGGAAGTCGGCAGCATTTTTATTTTTTGTTCTATTATCTCGTTCAAACGCTATCGCCTCCCTTCGCGCTTTAATCGCTTAATGTTTCCTATAAATCTGATAAAAAAGGCGGCAAACCCTTAAAAAAGGTCGTCGCCTTTAATTTTATTTTGCGTATTCGACGGCTCTCCATTCCCTGATGACGTTTACTTTTATCTGTCCCGGGTATTCGAGTTCCGATTCTATCTTCTTCGCGATGTCTTTTGCGAGGAACATAGCCTGGCTGTCGTCTATCTGGTCGGGCTTGACCATTACGCGGATTTCTCTACCCGCTTGAATGGCGTAGCTCTTTTCGACGCCCTTAAAGCTCGTGGCGATGTTTTCAAGCTGTTCGAGCCTCTTGACGTAGTTCGTAGTCGTTTCTCTTCTTGCGCCCGGTCTTGCGCCCGAAATGGCGTCCGCGGCTTGTACGAGAACGGCTTCGATTGTTTTCGGTTCCACGTCGCCGTGGTGTGCCTGAATGCAGTTGACGACGTTCTTGCTTTCCTTGTACTTTTTGGCAAGGTCTACGCCGATAGAAACGTGCGTGCCTTCGACTTCGTGGTCTACCGCTTTACCTATATCGTGTAAAAGCCCGCCGCGCTTTGCAAGGTTAACGTCAACGCCGAGTTCCTGAGCCATAAGCCCCGCGAGGAACGCTACTTCTATGGAGTGTTGCAAAACGTTCTGTCCGTAGCTCGTTCTATACTTTAATCTGCCGAGAAGCTTGATAAGCTCGGGGTGGATACCGAAAAGACCGACTTCGAACATAGCTTCTTCGCCGTTCTGCTTAATCTGAACGTCAAGCTCTTTTTTGACTTTTTCAACCGTTTCTTCTATTCTTGCCGGGTGAATTCTGCCGTCGGCGATAAGCTTTTCGAGCGCGATACGCGCAACTTCTCTTCTCACCGGGTCGAAGCCCGAAGCGATAACGACTTCCGGCGTATCGTCGATGATGAGTTCGATGCCCGTCGCGTTTTCGAGGGCGCGGATGTTTCTGCCCTCTCTGCCGATTATACGGGCCTTCATATCGTCGTTGGGAAGCGCGATTGTGGTAACGGTGATTTCCGAAGCATGGTCGGTGCAGCAACGCTGAATGGCAAGGCTTATAATGTCTTTCGCCTTTTTGGTCGCTTCCTCTTTTGCTTCTTGTTCGATGTTTCTGACCGTCACGGCGGCGTCTTTACGCGCGTCGTCGAGAACGGCTTCCATTATCTGTTGTTTTGCCTCCTCTTTGGTGAGTTGAGCTACTTTTTCAAGCTCGGCAAGCATAAGCTCCGACTGACGGTCAAGTTTTTCTTTGGTTTTGCGGATATCCTCGTTCTTTTTTTCGAGGTCCTTTTTGAGTTGCTCTACTTCTTCGTTTTTCTTTAAAAGGTTGGAGTCTTTTTTGCTTAAAACTTCGTCCTTTTGGTTGAGGCGTTGCTCCATTTTTTGCAGTTCTATGCGCTTTTCCTTGGATTCGCGCTCAAACTCGTTACGGATTTTAAGGTTTTCTTCTTTTGCCTCTAAGATTGCTACTTTTTTGAGTTCTTTACTCTCCTGTTCTGCTTTATCTTTCATTTTTTTGATTTCTTCTTCGGCAGTACCCATTTTTTTGTCTCTTGCCTTAGAAGATATTACATTACCGACAACTACGCCGATAATCGCGAAAACGACCGCCGCCGCGGCTATAAGACCTATGGACAAAGCGTCCACAGCCAAGAACAGGGAGCTTAATAAGTTGGACATATTACCCTCCCGGAATTATGATTTATAAAAATATATATTCGACGGTGATATGCTTGCGCGGATAACGCTTACCCGCATACCCTCCGAACACTTTATATAGTTTTATACTATATTATTTTATACTATATATCGTAGTTTGTCAATAGTAATTTTAAAAAAAAGAAAAAAACTCAAAAAAAACGGCTTTCGTTTGCCTTTTTGAGCGTCGAAAACCGATTTATAGCGTAATTATACGCCGATTTTTATTTGTTTTTTCGTGAAAATCGCGCCGCCTCTTACTTATTTTTTCTCGGGATAAGTTTAAGCGCGGGTTTTTCCAAAAGCACGCTTGTATATTCGGGTACGCTCTCCGTCAAAAAAACGCTGCTGCCGATAACCGAGCCTTTGCCGATAACCGTTTCGCCGCCTAAAATCGTTGCTCCGGCATAAATCGTAACGTCGTCCTCTATGGTCGGGTGGCGTTTTTTACCGACGAGCGAACGGGCGTTTTTAAGCGAAATCGCGCCGAGCGTTACGCCCTGATAAATATTGACTCTTTCGCCGATTTTGGTTGTTTCGCCGATAACTATGCCCGTGCCGTGGTCGATTACGAAGCTTTCGCCTATTTCCGCGCCGGGGTTAATGTCTATGCCCGTTTTCGAATGGGCTATTTCCGTCATCATTCGAGGGATAAGCGGCACGTTCTCTTTATAGAGAATATGCGCAAGTCTATAAGTAAAAGTCGCTTCGATCCCCGGGTAAGTCAAAATTATAAGGTCGGGGTCGGTCGCGGCGGGGTCGCCCGCAAGCGTTGCGGCAACATCCTTTTTAAAAACTTCGAACACGGCGGGGAGCTTTAACAAAAATTCGTCGGAGATTTTTTCCGCCTTTTCGATAGCCTTTTTGCAGTCGTTTTTTTCGCCCTGCGCTTCGCATAGATACGAGAAAGCCGAGGCTATAAGTCGTTTAAGTCGTTCTTTTATGCTTTTGGCTTGTTCTACGCAAGCTTCCGTTTTTAAACACGAGCAAAAGCAGAAAGGATAAACAAGCCCTTTTAAGTCATCTAAAAGGCGTTCAACTTCTTTTTTATCGGGTAAGTCGAAAATACGCGCCTTTGAAAGTTTTTGGCAGGATTTGTCGAAAAGTCCCTCTATACATTCGTTAACGACGCTTTTTTCAGTGTTTCCCATAATAAAATTCCTTTAATTTTCTTCTTCCGTTTTTACTTCTCCGTCCTTTTTTTCGGGCATAAGTTTTTCTCTTATTTCTTTGTCGAGGCGTTCGTAAACTTCCGGATTGTTGGCGAGATATTCTTTAGCCTTATCTCTGCCTTGAGCAATCTTGTCGCCGTTTATCGCAAACCACGAGCCGCTCTTGTCGATAAGCCCGAGTTCTACGCCCAAATCGAGCACGCAGCCGGTGTTGGAAATTCCGCGACCGTAAATAATGTCGAATTCCGCGGTACGGAACGGGGGCGCAAGCTTGTTTTTAACTATTTTAGCTTTTGTTCTGTTGCCTATCATGCCCGAAGAGTCTTTTATGGCGTCGGCTTTTCTTACGTCTATACGAATGCTCGAATAAAATTTTAAAGCCTTGCCGCCGGTTGTCGTTTCGGGGTTGCCGAACATAACTCCGACTTTTTCGCGAAGCTGGTTAATAAATATTACGCAAGTTTTGCTCTTATTTGTGATTGCGGTGAGCTTTCTCAAAGCCTGGCTCATGAGCCTTGCTTGCAAACCGACATGATTGTCGCCCATATCGCCTTCGATTTCCGCCTTAGGCGTGAGTGCCGCTACCGAGTCGATAACGATAAGGTCTACCGCGCCGCTGCGGACTAAGCTGTCGGTAATGTCGAGAGCTTGTTCGCCCGTATCCGGTTGAGAAACGTAAAGGTTGTCGAGGTCTACGCCGAGGTTAGCCGCGTACGAGGGGTCAAGCGCGTGTTCCGCGTCGATGAACGCCGCAATGCCGCCCGCCTTTTGCGTTTCGGCTATAACGTGGAGCGCGACCGTAGTTTTACCGGAGGATTCCGGTCCGTAAATTTCGATGATTCTGCCGCGAGGCAAACCGCCTATACCGAGTGCGACGTCAAGCGTAATGCAGCCCGTGGAAATAACTTCCACGCCCATATCTTTGGCTTCATCGCCGAGCTTCATGATTGCGCCCTTGCCGTACTGTTTTTCTATCTGACCGAGTACTTGGTCAAGGGCTTTTTTCTTATTTTCTTCCATTGTTCCCTCCGAAGTTTGGTTTTGTTATATATTTAAGTTTTCATTTAGTGCTAAACGAGAGATAGGCAAATTGAAAGTTGAAAGGTGAAAGTTGAAAGTTGCGGATTATTATTTTTATATAATTTCCCAACCGCAATTTTCAATTTTCAATTATCAATTTTCAACTGTCGTAGCGTACGGCTTCGGCTATACGGCTTCGAGTATATCCTTTAACGCCACAAAAATCGCCGTATTCGCCGCTTTTGCGATTACTTCTTCGCGACTGCCCGTAAATTTATATTTGTAAACTTTTACGTTTTTATCGACCGAAACGCCGATGAAACATAGACCGTCCGTGTCCGCTTTTTCTTTGCCGCCCGCGTAACCCGTTATCGTTATGGCGACGTTTGCAATCCCGAAGTCGGTAATGCCTTTCGCCATTTCGTAAGCTACGGGCGCGCTCACCACGCCGTTTTCCTTTATGGTCTGCTCGCTTACGGACAAGCGGTCGATTTTAGAGCGCGTATTGTAAGTGACGAAGCCCTCGTAAAAAATTTCGCTTGCGCCTTTAACGCTTATTATGTTTGCGGCAATCCTCCCGCCCGTCATCGACTCCGCCGTGGAAACAGTTTTCCCGCGGAGCTTCGCCGCCTGATAAAACCGCTCGTAAAGCGAAGTGTCGTCCTCGGCGTAAAGTTCTTGTTTGAACGCTTTTATAAAGTTTTTAACGGCTTCGTCGACAATCATTTTAGGGGTCGAATCGCCGTAAAAAACGGTGACTTTAACGTCGTCGTCTTTGACTATATAATCGAAGAAAACGCCGCTATAAAGCGATGTAAGGGCTTTTATCGTTTCTTTGAGTCTATTTTCGCTTGCGCCGAACAGCTTGAAAGTAAGCGTGCCGACGTTCTTTTTCAGTATCTTTTTTACCTCTTCCGCTATATCCGTGCTTTCGTCGATAACGACGAGCGGATATTTGCCTTTAAAAACATTTTCGTCCGTCTGCTTAAACCCGCTTGAAACGAGCGTTTTTACGAAATCTTTCTCGTTTTCGAAGCCCGCTAAAAAGCACAAGTCGCACTTTTCGCTAAGTATCGACGGAAGTTCTTTTATCGAAGTAACGACGGAAACGCGGTCGGCAAAAAGCCCCGACAAGCGTATCTTTTCGATTATCTTTTCAACGGCGGTTAGGTCTGAGCTTTTGCGCCTTTCCGAGAGATACGCAAGGTGTGTTTTCATTATTCAACCGCCTCGCTTTCAAGTTTTTTCTCGCCATCCGTTTCTTCCTTGTGTCCGACCTTGCTCACCGCTTTGCTTTCGTCGAGCGCGTGAGAATTGATGTAGAAGTAATGAACGGCGGAAACTATCGCCATTATGATTGAAAGAGCGAAGATTATAAGACCCGCATAGTAGATTACGCGGAGCGTGTGTTCGCCCCAAATGCCTTCGAAGCCTTCGTAAATGATAAGAATGAATATCGAGATATCTTGCAAAATAGTCTTGGTTTTGCCGAGCTTATCCGCCGCCATGACGTAACCTTTAGCCGCGGCGACCATTCTTAAACAAGAAATGAGAATTTCTCTCGCTATAACGACTATCGCGCAGATACCGCCGTACATATACGGGAAAACACGCGTATCGACCATTAAAACGAGAGCGGAAAGAACCAAAACCTTGTCTGCCGTAGAATCGAGGAATTTGCCGAGGTCCGTTACGAGGTTGTACTTTCTCGCGATGTGTCCGTCGAGAAAATCTGTGAACGCGGCGATTGCGAAAATGCCCGCGGCAACGATAAAATGTCCCGGAAAGTTCCAGTAGAACACCGCGACGAAAAACGGGATAAGTATCAGTCTTAAGATAGACAGTTTGTTCGGTAAGTTAAGCTTCATTTTCTATTTCTCCGTATAAATCGTAATCGGCGACGGAAGTAATTTTGACTTTGTAGGTTTTGCCTTCGTTGATAACCCCGTCCGATTTTAAATAAACTTTTCCGTCTATATCCGGCGCGTTAAAGTACGCGCGCCCGTAAAAGTATTGTTTGTCGTAGTCCACGCCGTCGCAAACTACTTCGAAAGTTTTGCCTACGAGCGAGGAAGTGATTTCGTTAACGACTTGCCTTTGCACGGCGTAAAGCCGCTTTACGCGCTCCTTTTTGACGGGTTCTTTTATCTG
>ERZ808242.1194-NODE-1194-length-15560-cov-15.752209_pt1 | contig 15560 bp, 15 predicted proteins | sample MGYA00521244_ERZ808242 | MGnify/ENA primary metagenome ERZ808242 (study PRJEB31516, sample SAMN03275573) | gut metagenome | biome: mammalia-associated habitat; material: feces | host: Papio cynocephalus | place: Kenya | collected 2012-07-27 ... | reverse complement strand
AGCCTCAGATTTCGAAAGATTTCTGAGGCTTTTTTGTGTTTGTCCCGCAGATTTTTTGTATTCGAATCTCTATTAATCATAACATAGTGCCCCATATTTCTCTTATTTCCAACGTAGTCTTATAATGATAGGATATAAGGGAAATATGGGAACATTCCATTATTGCTTCGTAAACTTAAGTTTCTTCGGGATTTTCACCCATTTTCTGTTTCGGGCAATCTTCATGCTGCTACCATCTTTCTGCTGGAGTTCGTAACTTCCATCGGGAAGGATAACAAGATCGGCAGTGAGATCCTCACTCCCATAATCGTTAATGATGGAGAGGTGAGCAGTCTTGCCGTCTATCGTGGCGTCGGTGATGAGCCACTTTCTGCTGTCTCGGCGATCCCCGAAATAACCAGGCATTTCACCAAAAAGTTCCTGACCAGGAACTTTCAGGTTCTTGTGATAGAAATCTATGTTCAAGTAGACATCATACTCCTTATTGGAGAGTTGAGTCTTAAACAAAGTGCTGTCACTTTGTGCTATTCCTGACATGCAGGCCAAGCTTAATAATGTTGCTAAAATACTTCTTTTCATATCGCATTTATCAATTAACTGCGACAAAGTTATTTATTTAAATCAAGAAATCGGCATTTTTTTTGAATAAACTTTCCTATTTATTCGTTTTTTTGCAATTATTTAGCTATCTTTGCGGTGTTTTATTGAAATTATATATGGGAAAGGACAGATTATTTCCAGATTATATATTTGAGTCGAGCTGGGAAGTATGTAACAAAGTGGGTGGTATCTACACCGTGCTTTCGACACGTGCTAAGACTCTAAAGGAAAAACTTCAGGACCAACTAATCTTCATTGGACCTGACTGTTGGGGAGACAAGGCTAATCCTTATTTCTCCGAAGACGATACGCTTTATGCGGAGTGGCAAACTGAGGCTCTCAAGGAGGGACTCAAGGTGAAAGTGGGACGCTGGAACATTCCGGGCGAGCCCGTTTCCGTCTTGGTGGACTTTACTCCTTATTATGAGATTAAAAACCAAATCTACGGACAACTTTGGGAGGATTATCAAGTTGATAGTCTTCATGCTTATGGTGATTATGACGAAGCTTCCATGTTTTCTTATGCTGCCGCTTTGGTAGTGGAAAGTTTCTATAAACATGTTGTAGAGAAAGGCAAGAAGGTTGTCTATCATGGAAATGAATGGATGACTGGGCTTGGTGTGCTTTATATCAATAAGCATCTGCCTGAAATCGCCACTGTATTCACAACTCATGCTACAAGCATAGGCCGTAGTATCGCTGGCAACAACAAACCGCTCTATGACTATCTCTTCGCTTACAATGGCGACCAGATGGCGCAAGAACTCAACATGCAGAGCAAACACTCCATCGAGAAGCAGACGGCAAAGTACGTGGATTGTTTCACCACCGTGAGCGACATTACTGCCAATGAGTGTAAGGAATTGTTGGACAAGCCTGTAGACTTCGTGTTACCTAATGGCTTCGACAATAGTTTCGTGCCAAAGGGTGCTACTTTTACCAAGAAACGCAAGGAGGCACGCAAGCGCCTGCTTGATGTGGCTAATGCCTTGATGGGTACAGACTTGGATGATGATACGCTCATCGTATCCACCAGTGGTCGCTACGAGTTCCGCAACAAGGGTATCGATGTTTATATCGAGGCGATGAACCGATTGCTTCGTGATAGCAAATTAGAGAAAAATGTGTTGGCATTCATAGATGTGCCTGGTTGGGTAGGAGAACCTCGACAGGATCTCCTGGATCGCTTGAACAGCGGTAAGAAGTTTGACACACCTTTGGATGTGCCGGAAATTACCCATTGGTTGCACAACATGAGCCAGGACAATGTGCTCGGTATGTTGAAATACTTCGATATGCACAATCGCAAGGACGATAAGGTGAAACTCATCTTCTTGCCTTGTTATTTGACAGGCAACGATGGCATCATCAATAAGAGTTACTATGACGTAGTGCTCGGCAACGACCTCTGCATCTATCCTTCTTATTATGAGCCTTGGGGTTATACGCCATTGGAGGCTGTTGCCTTCAAGGTGCCTTGCATCACAACCGACCTTGCCGGTTTTGGCCTCTGGGCTAACACCGAGAAGGGAAGCTATAGTGAGATAGAGGATGGTGTGAAGGTCATCAAGCGTACCGACTACAACTATTCGGAGGTGGCTGATGCCATTAAGGATACCGTGGCTAAGTATTCGGGCTTTACCAAGACTCAGGTGAACAAGTGTCGTAAGAATGCCGAGACGCTTTCGGAGAAAGCTCTCTGGAAACACTTCATCGAGTATTACTACGATGCTTACGACTTCGCACTCCGCAAGGCTGCAAAGAGAACTGCAGAAGTAACCAACGAGTAAGTAACTTTGCCTATTTATATATGGGGAAGCAAAACTAGAATAAATAATACTTTAATATAAATCGAAACACAATGAAAATTAAAGCAGACTATGTCAACGCTCCTCAATGGAAGGAGACAACTATTAAGTCTAGCCTTCCAAAGGAATTGAAGTGCTTGGACGAAATCGCTCACAATATGTGGTGGGCCTGGAATTATGAAGGCCGTGACTTGTTTAAGAGCCTCGACCCAGAGTTGTATGAGAAGGTGAACGCCAACCCAGTATTGCTCTTGGAGCGTTTGAGCTACGACCGCAAGGAGGCTATTGTGAAGGATAAGGAGACAATGGCAAAGGTGAAGAACGTCTACAAGATGTTCCGTGAGTACATGGATGTGAAGCCTGACACCAAGCGTCCGTCTGTGGCTTACTTCTGCATGGAGTATGGCTTGAACCAGGTATTGAAGATTTACTCTGGTGGTCTCGGTATGTTGGCTGGTGACTACTTGAAGGAGGCTTCCGACAGCAACGTAAACCTCTGCGCTGTAGGTTTCCTCTACAGATATGGTTACTTCAAGCAGTCCTTGAGCATGGATGGTCAGCAGATCGCCAACTATGAGGCTCAGAACTTCAACTCTCTCCCTATCGAGCGAGTATATGATGAGAATGGCAACCCATTGGTAGTTGACGTGCCTTACACCAACTATCAGGTACATGCATACGTATGGCAGGTGAACGTGGGTCGTATCAAATTGTATCTCCTTGATACAGATAACGATATGAACTCAGAGTTCGATCGTCCTATCACTCACTCTCTCTATGGTGGTGACTGGGAGAACCGCTTGAAGCAGGAAATCTTGCTCGGTATCGGTGGTATGCTCGCCCTCAAGAAGATGGGCATCAAGAAGGATATCTATCACTGCAACGAGGGTCATGCTGCTCTCTGCAACTTGCAGCGTCTCTGCGATTACATCGAGGAGGATGGCTTGAACTTCAACCAGGCTCTTGAGTTGGTTCGTGCTTCTTCTCTCTATACTGTTCATACTCCAGTGCCAGCTGGTCACGACTACTTCGACGAGGCTCTCTTCGGCAAGTACATGGGTGGCTATCCACAGCGCTTGGGCATCTCTTGGGATGAGTTCATCGGTATGGGTCGTGAGAATGCAGACGATCACAACGAGCGCTTCTGCCTCTCTATCTTCGCTTGCAACACCTGCCAGGAGGTTAACGGCGTAAGTAAGCTTCATGGTTGGGTAAGCCAGCAGATGTTTGCCAACATTTGGAAGGGGTACTTCCCTGAGGAGAACCACGTAGGTTATGTAACCAATGGTGTTCACTTCCCAACTTGGACAGCTACAGAGTGGCGCAAGCTTTACGATACTTACTTCGATCCTACCTTCATGAAGGATCAGAGCAACGAGGAGATTTGGCATGCCATCTACAAGGTTTCCGATGCTGAAATCTGGAACACTCGTATGACTTTGAAGAAGAAGCTCGTGGCTTACATCCGTGAGAAGTTCACCGAGACATGGTTGAAGAACCAGGGTGATCCTGCCCGTGTGGTTTCTCTCTTGGAGCGCATCAACCCTAACGCTTTGATGATTGGCTTCTGCCGTCGTTTCGCTACTTACAAGCGTGCTCACTTGCTCTTCACCGACTTGGACCGTTTGGCTAAGATCGTCAATGACCCAGAGCATCCTGTATTGTTCTTCTTCTCAGGTAAGGCTCACCCAGCTGATGGTGCTGGTCAGGGCTTGATCAAGAAGATATTCGAGATTTCTCAGCGTCCAGAGTTCCTCGGCAAGATTATCTTCTTGGAGGACTACGATATGACATTGGCTCGCCGTTTGGTTTCTGGTGTTGACATCTGGATGAACACTCCTACACGTCCTTTGGAGGCTTCTGGTACATCTGGCGAGAAGGCAGAGATGAACGGTGTTGTCAACCTCTCCGTACTTGATGGTTGGTGGGTTGAAGGCTACCGTGAGGGTGCTGGTTGGGCACTTCCAGAGAAGCGTACCTATCAGAACCAGGGCTATCAGGATCAGCTTGATGCCGCTACCATCTACAACTTGTTGGAGAATGACATCATCCCAATGTACTACAACAAGAATGCCGATGGTTACAGCAAGGAGTGGATTCAGGTAGTGAAGAACTCTATCGCCACTATCGCTCCTCACTATACCATGAAGCGTCAGTTGGATGACTACTATGATAAGTTCTACAACAAGGAGGCTGCTCGCTTCAAGAAGTTGGCTGCCAACGACTTCGCCCAGGCTAAGGAAATTGCTCTCTGGAAGGAGCAGGTGGCTGAGCGTTGGGATGGTATCCACGTGGTATCTAAGGATGACTGCATGTTGATGTGCGCAGAGACTGGTCAGAAGATCAAGATCCAGTATGTCATCGACGAGCAGGGCTTGAACAATGCAGTAGGCTTGGAGCTTGTTGTTTTGAAGGAACAGCCAGAGGATGGTCGTCAGATTTACGCTGTTTATCCATTCAAGATGGTTTCTCACGAGGGCAACAACTATACATTTGAGGCTACTATCGAGCCATTCAACGCTGGTTCATTCAAGACAGCCGTTCGTATGTATCCTAAGAACGACAAGTTGCCACATCGTCAGGACTTCTGCTACGTGAAGTGGTTGAACTAATATGATTTGAATATCATATAATATATAAACATAAAAAAATCCAGCACTTGGTTGACAGGTGCTGGATTTTTTTATGTTTATATATTATATAATGTATGTATTATATGATGTATATATTATATGCGAGGTACTGAATGTATATTATACGAGGTACTGAGAAGAAATGCTCTCGTTGTCCTCTACGCGGCGGATTGTCTCAGCAAACATGTCGGCGATAGAAATCTGCTTAACCTTGGCGCAACGATTGGTGTAAGGGATAGAGTCGGTGAAGACAATCTCTTCGAGGGCAGAAGCCTGAACACGCTCTGATGCAGGACCACTCATCACGCAGTGGGATGCGCAAGCACGAACGGTCTTGGCACCAGCCTGCTTCATGATGTCAGCAGCCTTGGTGATGGTACCGGCGGTATCTACCATATCGTCGATGATGACAACATTCTTGTCTTTCACATCACCGATAATCTGCATGCTTGCTACCACGTTGGCACGGGCACGAGTCTTGTTGCAAAGTACGAGTGGGCAACCGAAGTACTTGGCGTAAGTGTTGGCACGCTTAGAACCACCAACGTCTGGAGAAGCGATGACCATATCCTTGAGTCGGAGACTCTGGAGATAAGGCAGGATGACACCAGAAGCATAGAGGTGGTCTACAGGAACATCAAAGAAGCCCTGAATCTGGTCTGCATGGAGATCCATGGTGATAAGGCGGTCGATGCCGGCAACACTGAGTAAGTCGGCAACCAACTTGGCGCCAATGCTGACACGTGGCTTGTCCTTACGGTCCTGGCGAGCCCAACCGAAGTAAGGTACAACGGCGATAATCTGACGAGCAGATGCACGTTTCGCAGCGTCGATCATCAGGAGCAGTTCCATCAAGTTGTCTGAATTAGGGAAGGTGCTCTGTACGAGGAATACATCGCGACCACGAATAGATTCCTCGAAAGAAACACCAAATTCACCATCAGAGAACTTGGTTACAACCAAATTACCCAGTGGGCAACCTAAACTAGCGCAGATTTTCTCTGCAAGGTATCTTGAGTTAGTACCCGAGAATACCAAAAAAGAGTTTTTGTCACTCATTTTTCCTTAGTGTTTATGTGTATTAATAGTGTATTGCTATTATAGTTGATGCAAATGAATGCCTTCTTAGCTAATGGCTTTCCTCAGCTTTTCGAAGTGGAGTATCAATTCCTTGAAGTCCTTCTCGTTGTGGATGTCGAATCGGCTCCACAGGTCGCCGCAGATGACGACACCCCCGAATCCGAGGTCCTTGGCAATCTTGATATTCTCAAGACTCATGCCACCCAGTGCATATACCTTCTTGTCGATGAGTCCTGCCTTGGCAGCTGTCTCCAATTGCTGCAGTGTGAAGGAAGATTTCTCATCCTTGAACTCAATGCAATCGAAGATGTTCTTAAGAAACACATAGTTTGCTTTCTTTTTCATCTCCTTGAGCATGGACAGATCGGTACAAGTACGGCTGTACTTCCCCTTATAGCCTTCGGGTACTGGCGCAAGTGGGTCGTCGAGATGGATTCCTGCCAAATCATACTCTTGCTTGAGATAGAAATGGTCGTGGACTGTTACCTTGCGGAGGTAGTCTTCTGGCAATAAAGTAAGCAGTCGCTCTGAGTACATGGGGGATGAACCTGGCTTGAAAATATGCAGGTTGTCCATGCCTTCGTCGAACAACGACGCTAGTATTTTGTCTTCTTCCACAAAGAATGTGGACTTGGTCATTATTGCTAATTTCATCGTCAAAATGCTTTTTATGATGCAAAAGTATTAAAAAAATAGCAAACTAGCAATTATATTCGGGATAAAAAGCTATCTTTGCACAAGAAATTTAATATTTATCAAGATATGCAAGTAAATTTAGAGAATTTTAATGAGATTCACCGTCCAATTTACGTTTTGGAGGAAGAATGTTTGAGACGCAATCTCTCGCTCATCAAGAGTGTGGCTGAGCGTGCCGACATGGAAATCATCCTTGCCTTCAAGGCGTATGCTCTTTGGAAGACTTTTCCAATTTTCAGGGAGTATATTTCGGCGACAACAGCCAGCTCCTTGAGTGAGGCGCGTTTGGCTTATGAGGAGTTTGGAAGCAAGGCGCATACTTTTTCGCCTGCTTATACAGATTACGAAATTGATGAGATTGCTAGATGTTCCAGCCATCTCTCTTTCAACTCGCTCACCCAATTCGAGCGTTATCATGAGCGTGCCCGACAGGTCAACCCAACTATCAAGATGGGGTTGAGAGTGAATCCGGAGTATTCCGAGGTTTCCACCTTATTATATAATCCATGTGCTCCTGGTACTCGTTTTGGCGTTTCGGCAGATAAGTTGCCGGAAAAGTTGCCTTCCGACATCGAGGGATTCCATTGCCATTGTCATTGCGAGAGTGGGGCAGACGTCTTTGAGCGGACATTGGTACATATCGAGGAGAAATTTTCCAAGTGGTTTCCGCAGTTGAAATGGATCAACTTTGGAGGAGGGCATCTGATGACACGTAAGGATTACGATGTCTTACACCTTATTAATATAATAAAGGGATTTCATGTCCGCTATCCTCACTTGAAGGTTATCATGGAACCAGGTAGTGCCTTCGGCTGGCAAACTGGACCGCTCGTTACTCAGGTGGTGGATATCGTGGAGGACAAGGACATCCGGACTGCCATCATCAATGCCAGTTTCACATGCCACATGCCAGATTGCCTTGAAATGCCATACATGCCTACCATCAGAAACGCCGAAACGCTGGAGGTAGATGACCCGATGAAGGCTCCGGAAGGGGAACATATATATAGAATAGGTGGAAATAGTTGCTTGAGCGGCGACTTCATGGGGTTCTGGAAATTCGACCATGAACTGGAAATTGGCGAAAATGTTATCTTCGAAGACATGCTCCATTATACGACGGTGAAGACAAATACCTTCAATGGCATCACTCATCCAGCTATAGGCATCGTACATTTGGATGGAAATTTGGAAATTTTGCGCGAATTTGGGTATGAGGACTATCGTGACCGAATGGATTGACGTATCCCCAAAAAGCAATTAAGGGTGCAATAATCCCCTCCAAAAAGGGGGAGAAACAAGAAAAATGCGCGTTTTTCCATGAAAAATGGGGAAAAAGTGCATTTTTTTTGAAAAAAGTCTCCAAAAATTTTGGTGGTTCAGAAAAAAGTAGTACCTTTGCACTCGCATTCAGAGGAACGCTCCTTGTTAATGAAGGAAATAAGCGGAAATAGCTCAGTTGGTAGAGCACGACCTTGCCAAGGTCGGGGTCGCGGGTCCGAGTCCCGTTTTCCGCTCAACTTAATGAAAACAACATCATCTTCTTTTAGAAGAAGGTCTGATGACATTAATGATACTTGGAGAGGTGGCGGAATTGGTAGACGCGCTACTTTGAGGGGGTAGTGACAATTGTGTCGTGGGAGTTCGAGTCTCCTCCTCTTCACAGAATCGTTAATTAATAAGCGGAAATAGCTCAGTTGGTAGAGCACGACCTTGCCAAGGTCGGGGTCGCGGGTCCGAGTCCCGTTTTCCGCTCGAATCATTTTTAGTATTACCAAGAAGGGTAATTTAAACCTCGGGCCCAAGTGGCGGAATTGGTAGACGCGCACGTTTCAGGTGCGTGTGTTTCACAACGTGCAGGTTCGAGTCCTGTCTTGGGCACAGGTGTTCAAATTATGATTAATGTTGGAGAGGTGGCGGAATTGGTAGACGCGCTACTTTGAGGGGGTAGTGACAATTGTGTCGTGGGAGTTCGAGTCTCCTCCTCTTCACTTCTAGGTAACAAGCGGAAATAGCTCAGTTGGTAGAGCACGACCTTGCCAAGGTCGGGGTCGCGGGTCCGAGTCCCGTTTTCCGCTCTTTTTGTATTAAATTCGAGAAACATACCACTTATGAATTTATATTTACGATATTTTGATCAAGAAACATTAGTAACTAATGTTGATGAAGCAATAGATTTTTTGAGAGGCATTCCTGAAATTGATATGAATGCTGAGTTGGAGGCTGATATTCGAGAATATGCAGCTAGCGATGTTGGCTATCCAAAACGTTACAAGGTTCGTCCCCGAGTTTATTTTATTGTGATTAAAACTTCTGCAGCGACCATGCAAGATTTTAAGGAAAAGAAAGCCTTGCGTCCAACAACTGCGTCTGCAAATCCTAGGGAAACTTCTGCAATTCTGCAATTGAATCAAGAACAGCCAGGATGGTATGAGGGCACTCTTGACTTCAAGCGTGTCGTTATGGTTCCTGCCACGGGTAAGTTTGAGTATCGTGATACTCATTTCGTTGCAGATGTAAAAGCCATGTCAGGTTTAGATTGTTATAACCGAATTGTGGAGCATCTGCGCGAGCGTGTGGATTCACGTAGCCAGTTCCCATCAGCCAAAGGTAAGAATTTCCAGTTCAATTATCTTGGAATGTGGAAATAATCTAATAATAGGAGACTTTGTATATGAATAAGGTGATGTTGATTGGTAATGTGGGCAAGGAGCCTGAGGTGCATTATTATGATGCCGACCAGGCGGTAGCCCAGGTTTCGTTTGCTACGACAGAGAAGGGATATACCTTACAGAATGGTACACAGGTGCCTGATCATACGGATTGGCATAACCTCGTGTTCTATCGTGGATTGGCTAAGGTCGTAGAGAAGTATGTTCATAAGGGGGATCGCCTTTACGTAGAGGGTAAGATTCGCTATCGTGTCTATGATGACAAGCAGGGAAGACGCCATAATATTACCGAAGTTTATGTGGATAATATGGAAATGTTGTCTTCTCGCAGTCAGTCTGCAACTTCTAGTCAAGCAAATGGTCAGTCATCCCAATCGATGGGTCAAACGAATCAGACGGTTGCAAACTCTTCTTGTCAAAATGGGGCAGAGAACAAAGATTTACCTTTTTAATATAATTAGCTCAGAAATTGGATATATCTAATATAACAGAAGCCTTCAACGACGTGGCTCTCTCTGAGCCTTCGTCGGGTGTTTATATAGCAGCCGTCTTGGCTGCTGTACTGCTTGGTGCGTCTGCTTTCGCCAGTGGTTCGGAAATCGCATTCTTCAGTCTTTCGCCTTCTGATGTGGCGGAACTGGAGGATGAGAAAACAGACGCAGACAAGAAAATCCAAAACTTGCGTGATGATTCGGAACGTACGTTGGCTACCATATTGATAACCAACAACTTTGTGAACGTGATGATCATCATGCTTCTCAATTATGTGATAGATGGATTCATCCATTTTGGTGAAAAAGCTCTTTGGCTTCAGTTCCTCTTCACTACAGTCATTCTTACTTTCTTACTCTTGCTCTTTGGTGAGATTATGCCTAAGGTATACGCTCGTCAGGATCCTCTCAAGTTCTGTCGTCGTTGTGTGGGTGGCATCATGATGGCTCGCAAGCTCTTTTGGCCTATCGAGACTGTCTTGCTCAAGAGTGGAGTGCTTGCTGAGAAGATTATCCAGAAGGAGAATCATGTGCTCAGCGTGGATGACTTGGAACAAGCACTGGAGTTGACCGATAAGAATGACATCAAGGATGAGCAGAGTATGCTGAAGGGCATCATTCGCTTCGGTGATGAGACTGCCAAGGAAGTGATGACCAGTCGTCAGAATATCGTTGACTTGGATATTCGTTGCAGTTATCCTGATGTCTTGAAGTGTATCGTAGATAATAACTACAGCCGTATCCCTGTATATCAAGATAATACGGACAATATCCGTGGTGTGCTGTATATCAAGGACTTGTTGCCTCATTTGTCTAAAGGCCCTAACTTCCGTTGGCAGAGTTTGATTCGTCCTCCTTACTTCGTTCCTGAGACCAAGAAGATTGATGACTTGCTTCGCGAGTTCCAGGACAACAAGGTACACATGGCCATCGTTGTCGATGAGTTTGGTGGTACCAGTGGTATCGTTACCTTGGAAGACATCCTTGAGGAAATCGTTGGCGAGATCAACGATGAATACGATGAGGAGGAGAAGTTCTACTCCAAGTTGAATTACAACACTTACATCTTTGAGGGTAAGACTTTGCTTACTGATTTCTGTCGTATCTTGAACATCGACGATGAAGAGTTTGAGGAGGTCGAGGGAGATGCTGATACCTTGGCAGGTCTCTTGTTGGAAATCAAGGGTGACTTCCCAAGCATTCATGAGAAAATAGATTACAAGAACTATACCTTTGAGGTGATGAATGTGGAGGAACGCCGCATCAGTAAGATAAAGGTTACTGTGCATCCGGTGAGAGTAGAGGACAAAAATGCTTAATGCTTCTTTTGCCTGAATCCATCTGTAGGTTGAGTTCTTAACAAAAAATAGGATCAGAAAAATGGCAGTAGTCAATATACGTGAAGTTTATCCAGGGGTGAGCCTAGGTTTGTGGCAAATGGATGAGAGTGTTGAGCAATTGCTTGACCAGTATCCTCATTTACAACCTTATCGCTCCATGTTGGATGAGAAATATAAGAATGATGGCAGGAAACAGGAGTTTCTTGCCATTCGTGCGTTAATGTATGAGATGTTGAAAGCAAATGGAGCTTCCAAAGGATTGCTCTCCCATGCAGGCGACATCTCCCATAATGAGGCTGGCAAGCCTTTGTTTCGTGGCTATCATATCAGCATCACCCATACCAAGGGTTATGCGGCTTTGATTCTCTCGAAGACAAAGGAGGTGGCGGTTGACATCGAGTATTTCAATGATAGAGTGGAGCGCATCGCTTCCAAGTTTCTTCGCAAGGATGAGAAGGCGGAAGGCTTGGATTCCTTGTTGGTGCATTGGTGTGCCAAGGAGACAGTCTTCAAGTTGTTTTCCGAGGATCGTCTTCAGTTTGAGGATATGCGAGTGAAGCCTTTCGATACGATGTCCGATTGGTCGTGCGATGTGGAAAACTTGAAGCGCAAGCAAATGGCTCACGTTGACTTCGAATTAACCATGGAGTTCGTCTTGACTTATGCTACGTTGTAGTTTGTTGATATTATCCTTGTGTTCCTGCTTGTTTGCCAAGTCTCAAGACTGGCACGTGGTGAGGGAGAATGCGCAGAAGTCTTTCCCTAAGACTGTGCCTGCTGGTAATTACAGCGGCATCACCCATCTGCATGATGATATTTATGCTGTTGTGAGCGATAAGTCGGATAGTGCCCTCTTCTTCAATTTCCGTATTCAAGTCAATCCTAAGACTGGCGATTTGGAACGTGTGGAGAATCTGGGTTTTTCGGAGTATGTGGATGGGAGTAGGCATGAGAATGTTCTTGGTGCTTCCAAGGCATGGCAAAGTAAGGAAAAAGGCTTTGACCATGAAGCGATAGCCAAAGTCTCTGATTCTACCTTGGTGATAGCAAGCGAAGGTTATTATCGACTGAAAGAATATCCTATCAACCCTCTCTGTAATTTGAACTTTTGGGAGATGAAATGGAAGGCTGATGCCTTTTATCCCAATTATGTTTTCGAATCGTTGGCGTTTGATTCTCTCCACCATGTCCTGTGGACTATCCCAGAAAGCACGCTTCGAAAGGATGGACAACCTGCTACCCCTGAGAATGGATGGGCTAACAAACTTCGTTTGATGGGGATAGATTGGAAGGAATGTCATTCTGTAGGACAGAACATCGATTTTTTTGTAGATGAAAAGAGTGAAAATACATCTTATCCGATGAAAGTATTTGCCTATGAGATGGACGAGCCTTCTACCCATCGCACGGCGGAAACCTATGTGATGGGAGTGAGCGAGCTTTGTGTCTTGCCCGATGGACAACTCTTGGTATTGGAGCGTGAGGCATTCATCCCGAAGATTAAGCTCGGGGCTTTTTGCAAGTGCAAACTTTATATAGTGAATCCTTGGCAGGAGAAATCTTTCCCCTTGTCGGAGTCTTTTGATGAGAAATCACCTTTTGTTAATAAGCGGTTGTTGGCGGAATGGAAGACAGGCTTGTCGCTCTTCGACCGCTCCTTTGCCAACTATGAGGGTATGTGCTTGGGACCACAATTGGAGGATGGCTCGCAAGTACTCATCCTTCTTTCCGATTCGCAAGACCAGTATGCTGGGGTGTTAAAGGATTGGTTCAAGACGATAGTTATTGCTAAATAAATGACAGAAGCCTCACTTGATAATAGAATGAATTATCCAGTGAGGCTTCTGTCATTTATCTTGAGGTAGTGAATGGTGTGTGGGGAACATAGTTCTTCGAAGTTTCAGAGTCAATTTCTTGAATTAATTCACACTGTCTGCAGAAGAAAGCTATCTATCTGCCTTAGACAGCTTGCCAGTCTAAGGCAGATAGATAGCTTTCGAGTATTTCAATCTTTTATGCTTTGTTAGCCAAAGGTGCGGCTTGAGTATATCCCATGTGGTAGGTACGGCATCAATGGCCTTCAACTCTACATGACCACCACGCTGTATGATGTGATTGCCGTTGGCATGGCAATAAGCAGCCATAGACAGGTATAGGTAAGCTGACCACATCTCTGCGTTAATTTGGGCATTGAGAGCCTCTTCTACTTTTTTATTCAGCATCTTTTTTCCTCCGAAGTTTTAAAAGGTTATACAATATTTTTGTGCTAAGTTGCGAGGTGATGTTTACCAATTCGTCTCAGCACAACGCAAAGTTACGTCTTTTATTTGTAACAGCCAAATTTTTTGGATAAAATGTTGTTAACTCCCTTAAAGGATAGGGGTACTGGTCGTAGTTTTGAAGCGTAATTTTTGGCTTATCGAGTAGAATCAGGGCATCTGTGATAATTCTGACAAGAAACAGGCTGTCATTTGTTATAATCCAAGGGCAAAAAAGAAGTAAATTCTCGTAATCCAACTAAAAACGACAAATAATTAAAGAAAAGAGGCTAAAAGTTTGGAGGTTTGACAATAAAAGTGTAATTTAGCGGCATCAAATGAAAGTAAATAGAAAAGTCAAACTAAAAACATAAGGTTATGAAACAAGTTCTCAAATTCATTCTAGTCCTTTTATTGCTCCCTCTTTCAGTATCGGCACAAGATAAACAAGCGATTCTTAAGATGGATACGATGGTCATCAAACTCTATCAGAAGGAAAATTATCAGAAGTGCTTGGAGGTGCTTGACAAGCAGCAAACTTTAGTATCAAAACTTCTGGGCGAGCAAGATACTGCTTACTTTCAGAACCTGAGACTGAAGGCTCGTTGCCTGTATCGTCTGAAGGATTATCAAGGCGCAGTCAAATCCGCCCAGGATGCGGTGGACAATTGGAAGAAGTATCATGATACAGAAAAACGTGATTATCCTCTGGCACTAGATAATCTTGCCATGTATCTCTCAGCAGGTCCTACGCCCGATTCTATCTCGGCATTGAAATATGCCAAGGAAGCCTTGCAACGATATGAGAAATATATGGTGAATGATTATGACTTGGCAGTCATCCTATTGCATGTCGCAGAATATAGTAATGTGACAGGAAATCCAAGTGATGCCGTGAAATATGAGCTTCGAGGACTCAATATCTTCAAGGAAATCTTCGGAGAGCATTCTGATGAATATATAGGAGAATTAGCATACTTGCATGATTATTATAATGCTAACGGACAAAGTCAGAAGGCAAAGGATACGGAGAATCTGATAACGAAATTGCAGGAGGAACAAGACAAGGATATGGCAGATCTTCCTGAACTGATAGAATTCAAAACCGTGGAAGAATGTCGGGCACATGTGAAAGACGCCTATAAGTGCATAGTCTATTATTTGAACCACAAATTGAATGCCGACAAGATGAGTCAAGCTGCCGGCTACGTGATGAAATGGTCGATGGTTACCGACCAGGTGCATGTGTTGGTTGGCAAGGAAGAGGCTCAACTGATGAATAGCGAGAAGTCGATGCCTTATGCCATAGCATACTTTGCGGGTTGCTGTCGTTTTGCCATTGAGAAAGATAGTGCCGATTTTTCCAATGCGATGTTCTGTTCTGCGATGATAGATGTACTCAACTTCTATATGGGTGGCAATGACGAACTTACAGGCAAGGTGGCTTATCTCGATAAGTTTGTTAATACCTATAAGAAAGATGGCATGGATGCCTTGAAAGCTCTTCTTGACAAATATTATGTAAAGTTGTCTAAAGACATGGAGAAGGCAAAAAAGGTTGAAATGCCCAAATAATCTTCTTGTTGAATGATGCTGCAATTGAGCGAATCAATTGGCTCCCAATACCTTCCAGTCATCTATGAGCTTGAAGAGCCTGGGCAGAGAAGGCTTGTAGGAAGTAGCAAAAGTCTTTGGAACATATATAAGAAGTTGCCTGAAGATATAGCAAAAGTCGATGGAAGATATAGGTTCTTTCATCGCACAACAGCTGATGTGCGCTTGCATAACAGCTGATATGCGGTCGCACAACACGTGTTGTGCGCTCGTCCTTCACGTGTTGTGCGGTAGAGCCGCTATAAGCCCTTGGGCTTTATCGTTAGTACGATCGAGGTTTGGTCGCTATAGCGATTCTTACAAATCCCCTAAGTGTCTTTCTACAGGGATGCCTCGGTTGATGTCCTCGTTGTCCTTGTTCTGGTCTA
>ERZ808242.1193-NODE-1193-length-15562-cov-8.328626_pt1 | contig 15562 bp, 21 predicted proteins | sample MGYA00521244_ERZ808242 | MGnify/ENA primary metagenome ERZ808242 (study PRJEB31516, sample SAMN03275573) | gut metagenome | biome: mammalia-associated habitat; material: feces | host: Papio cynocephalus | place: Kenya | collected 2012-07-27 ... | reverse complement strand
TATTCGGAGGGGAGGTGATGTGATGAGACGCAAGACTAAGATTAGGTTCCTGACCGACAGACAGATATCCAAGGTGGCATTCTTTGCCAGCTGGATAAAAGCGGTGAATGTAGCCAAACTATCTTATGGCTTCTGTGACAAGGATGACAAGCTCATCGCTCTCGTCGACGTGTGGGATGACCCACAAGCCCATGGCGAAATCGTCAGATGGTTCGACGGCCGATATTATTCCCGCACCTATAGAGACAGAGTGGCCAAGCCATACACCATGACCTTGGCCAAGTTGAAATTTCTTAAAAATAGATTAGCATGAACATATTAGATATAAATACTATCTTTCAGCTTCTCCACGATCGCAAAGTACCTGAGGAGAAGATCAAGAGTGCCATCGTCAAATTTCGAGAGTTCAACAAAGAGGTCTCGAAACTTCAAAACAAGGTGATTGCAGCCGGTGACGCTCGCACGGCCAACATCGCACTCAAAAAAGCTAAAAAGATCGAGCGACAAGCTGACAACCTCATCGCAGAGCTGATAGAGGATGCCAAGCACGAGTCAATGTCTAACAATCGCAAGGGAAAGGGCAATAACAATGAACACAAATAACGCAAAAAATATGCACATGACAGCAGAGGTATGGAATGCACTCACTGAGATGATGGATACAAACCAGCTCAACTACTTCATCGAGTACCTTGAGCAAGTCAAAAAGGTGCTCATCTCCGACGAGGTGGTGACCAACTGTGTCGAAGACCTTGGCGGTGCCGACAGAGTGCTGCTCATGCTCAACAACTTCGACCACATGAGCAAGCTCTTCAAGACCATCAACATCGCACTGGAGGCGAAAGGAGGTGAGGCATGAAACGAATGCGCGTGATGGGCTTCGGCGCTAACAGCCAAGAGCAACAGCAGTCAGAACAAGAGAGCAAAATCGACTACGTGCGCATGGCTCTCGACGCTTACTTCGAGGGCGACACTCCAGGCGAAGATCCATATAACCAATGCGTTGACTTCCTATCCTCAAAGGATATACAGGAGGCTATCAGCGGCATGGTCGTCGCCCCAATCTCTACCATCACCGAGTACATGGTAGAGCATGGCTTCAAGATGAAGTTAGTAGAGGGTGGCAGACTCGTCTGGATAATCAATTGTGCCCAGCCTGAACAGTAAGCAAGACAGCACATTTTTTTTCATTAACAACATAGTTGATACCTGGTTGCCGTGATGGCAATCAGGTATTTTTATTTTCTCACCTTCCTTCATATCTTTGCATCGTTTTAATGAGACATTGATATGATTACAGTCACCAACAAACCAACTTCGCCATTGTTCACCAGTGCGCTCGACACCTTCTCATTCAAGATAGGTGGCGAGCGCGCTACCGTTACCATCACCTGTGCGGGCGAAGAGCTGCTGAGCGAGACCTACTACCCCGTCGCTGGCAACATCACCATCTACGACCTAGGCACGCTCATCACCGATGCCGTGCGCCCTACCGTGGTGGCACAGTGCGCCATCAAGATAGTCGAGCACAATGGCGAGAGCGATGTCGCCAACTGGTCGTGCGAGTTCACAGCCTACTATGCCACCGTTGACATCGGCATGTCGTGCCAGGCGTTCCTCGATCAATACTTCCTCACCCTCCTCGATGGTACCAAGCTTACCCAGCTAGGCCATCGTGAATATCTCCATGCCGCAGGTGCCGACAGCGCCACGCCATCGGTCACCGCCCAATATTACAAAGACGGCAAGGTCGTGGTCAGCGACATCGCCTCCGATGCCACCCCTACCCATACGGTGAACAACATCACCACCTTCGATGTCTCGCCCGACCGTTACTATGATGCCGACCGTGGCGACCTCTTCGCCTACACCGTCACCGTGGGCAAGCGAGTGCAAGAGTTCCAGATAGACCATACCGAGGCGGTCGCCGACCCGGTGCTACTCTTCACCAACAGCTTCGGCTGCCAAGAGATCTTCTATTGCCTGGGCAAAAAGAAGATTGCACCGACCTTCGAGCGCAAGAGCGCCGTCATCAGCGGCAAAAAGATTAACTACGCCGTCAAAGAGACCCGCACCTTCGAGGGCGACACAGGTGTCATTCCTCCGTCCATGGCACACTTCGCCGAAGACCTGCTGCGCTCAGACGAGATCTATCTGTTCCGTGACTACACACAGGACAAAGAGATAACCTTCACCGACTCCAAGAGCGAGCGCACCAACGAGCTAGACGACATGGCTGAGTTCACTTTCAGCTACCAATATGCACAGCGAGTCCAGAATGTCGTGTTCAAGAACATCGACAATACGGGCGGTCGCATCTTCGACGACTCCTTCGACGATACGTTCAACTAAAAAACATCTTCAGATATATGGCAGACAAGACACCCAAGGCGATACACATCAACGAGCTGCGCCGTGCCCTCGACATCTCGCGCATCGATCGCTCACCCGTTGACATCGACTGCTGGAAGGGCGGCGACGGTTCCATCATCCAATACCGGGGATGGCTCGTCAAGTCCTCATCCTGGCAAAACGGCACCCACACCCTCTACAACCCAGTCAACCACCAGATACGCAGGGTGAGAGACATTTTCATATTCAGATACAACGACCATTCAATATACTTATAAAGATTATGGCAGACAATAACAGCAACATAGACATCACATACGCAACCATGGGCGATGTGCTCGACTACCAGACCTCTTCGCCCACCAGCGGCTTCGTTGAGTCCGACTCCATCTTCGACGATGATGGTACCACACCCACCGTCGAGGTCGAGGTCAATGGTCAGAGATACACCTACATACCATTCGGGAAAGACAACCATCTTCCATACCAGCTCATCAAAAACATCGGCGAGAGCAGCGTGATGGCCCAAAACAAGCTCTTCAACGTGCTTACCTGCTACGGCATGGGCTTCCAGTACAACGACATCAAGACCAAGCTTCCAACACAAGACAAAGAGGTCAACCTCTTCAAGATGCACAACAACCTCTCGCGCTTCTTCCTTGAGCAAATCACAGACATGAAGTACTTCTTCTTTTGCGTCTCCGCCGTCATCCTCAACAAAAAAGGCGACCGCATCGTGGGCATCCGCCATAAAGAGGCGTGCTACTGTCGATTCACACAGAGCAAGAACGGTCGCTCCGAATACGTGCTATATGCCAATTGGCGCAACGCCGTCGATCCCGAAAACATCGAGGTGCTACCACTCCTCGACGAACTGGACCCTCTGGGCGATCTGCAGCGGCGCATGGGGCTAGATGGGCAAAGCGGACAGACACTGACAAGACAGACTGGTGGTGCGAAGTGCCAAGACCGAGTCTTCGCCATCGTGACCCGATTCCCGACTCCTGGTTGCCAATATTACCCGGTGCCCTACTACAGCGCCATCTTCCGAGACAAGTGGTACGACATCTCCCGGCTCATTGCCATCGGCAAGATGGCGAAGCTCAAAAACCACGCCGCCATCCCCTACCTCGTAGAGATACACAACGACTACTGGCGTGGCATCTTCCAAGAGGAGCACATCACCGACAAGGCTAAGCAAAAGGAGCGCAAGCTGAAGGAGAAAGAAAAAATCCGCTCCTTCATCTCGGGCATCGAGAACAGCGGCAAGCTCTGGATAGCGGGCTATTACACCACGCCCGATGGCAAGGAAGTAAAAATGGTGCGCATCACACGCATCGACACCTCCAAAGATGGCGGCGACTACAGCGACGACATCGCCGAGAGCAACAACATGCAGTGTTATGCCGACAACATCCATCCCAACCTCGTGGGTGCCACACCGGGCAAGAGTCAGACCAACAACTCTGGCTCAGACAAGCGAGAGCTCTTCACGCTCAAGCAGTCGATAGAGAAGGCCTTCCACGACCTCATGGAGACCGTCCACTGGGTGGTCATCTACTTCAATCACTGGGAGGATAAGGTCTATCCTGACGTGCCGCTCATCATGCTCACCACCCTTGACGAGAACAAGGATGCCAAAAAAGTTTCAAACAACCCTAACTCACAAGACGATGATACAGATTGATATAAACCAGTTCGAGCAGTTGCTGCCATTCGTGGCAGCAGCCTCCGAGGATGTCTTCACCAAGATGCAGCCATCCTTCGAGTGCCACTTTGACGACCTCGTCGCCACCGTCGTGGGTGCAGATGCCGAGCAAGCCGTCTGCACCGAAGACTCACCCCTGCAGCGCTACACTCGAGACTATGTCATACTCGCCACCTTCCTCGACAGTCTCCACTCCCATGACATCATCATGACAGACAACGGTTTCGGGGTGGTCTCCAACGACAACATCGCCCCAGCCTCACAGGCTCGTGTCGATGCCATGGAGCGAGAGCTTGCCTACAGGCGAGACTACGCCCTGCACAACGTCATCAACCGATTGCGACAGGTCGAGGGCTGGGCAGACAGTCTGCAGGCCTTCAACACCATCCGCTCCTTCGTCTGGTCGCCATACATACTGAATAAGTTCTGCGGCCTCCCCGGCAAGCTCACCTTCGATGACCTCGCAGGGCACAAGAGCGAGATAGACACCGCCGAGACCTTCCTGCGCAATCAACTCTCCGATGCCCAGATAGACCAGCTCCTGGAAGAGGAGCGCAAGGCTCATTTTTCGGCTACCTCCCATCGGGTCGCCATCATGCGCATCTACGATTTCATCGGGTGCCATATCACGAAAAACGGCGATTCCATCGACCTCAGGGCGAGAGACAGACTCTTTGAGAGCCTGTTGCGCCTCATTGAGGATAACATCGATGACTTCGCCAAATATAGAGACTCAACCGCCTACACGGCAAACCACATGCAAGCTTATGAAAACAATGCTGACGACACGACCTTCTTCTTTGCTGGCTGACGGCACGCTCAACCTCCACGTACCTCACTCCTGGGGCGAGCTGACCCAAGACCAGTTGCACTACGTGCTCTACCTCCTCACACAAGGGTGGCAAGAGTGGCAGGTGCGCACCTACCTCTTCGCCCGCTTCGCTGGCATCGAGGTGCTCAACGAGAAAAAAGATGGCTGGCTCTGCGAGACCCACCTAGAGAGCGGCAAGGCCGTGCGCTTCTTCCTTCAGCTATGGCAAGTGCAAAGTTTCTGCCAAGCCTTCGACTACATCTTCGATGGCAAGGGCGCAGACAACCGCCTCGATCATATCGGACTTTTCCAGGCGGCCGACATCGAGCTGCACGAGTTCCCGTTCCAATATTACATCATCGCCGACAACTACTTCCAGCAGTTCCTGCAGTCTGACCAGTCGAGCGACGCACCGCTCAAAGAGATGGTGCGATATCTCTATCTAGATGCCAAGGGCGACCCACCCGACCATATCGACTGTACCCCAGTCGAGGTGATGGGTGCCTTCCTGTGGTTTATGTGGGTCAAGCAAAACTTTTCCGCAAGTTTTCCACACCTCTTCAAGCCAGCTTCTGGCGATGGCGACTACGATATGACCGAGGCGATGAACGCACAGATCCGTGCCCTCACGGGCGGCGACATCACCAAAGAGGGGCAGATTAAAGACTCTGATGTGTGGCGAGCGCTCACCGAGCTAGATGCCAAGGCGCGAGAGGCTGACGAGTTGGACAAACGATTAAAACAAAAATCATGATCAATACAGATATTAAAACTCCAGACACCCAGGTGGGCTTCGATGCCTTCTCCTACTTTCGAGACCTCACCAAGCAAAACAAGCTCACCTCCGAGCTTAGATTCACTTCTACCACCTGCAGCACCCCTGCCTCGTTTGAGGGTATGCTACAGAATATGGCGAAGAGCAAAAATTTCGTTGTCATCGACGATACCAACGAGGGCAACGTCGCCATCAACGGCGATGGCAGCTATCGCAAGGTCATCACATATACCGTGTGGATACTTATGCGATACAAGCAGTTCGACATGAACGACCGACAAGAGAAGCTCAACACCTGTCGCAAGATATTCCGCCAGTTCCTGAGCAAGATAGTCATCGACAAATACAGCTGGCAAAACGATTACAACACCTACACCCTCAGCGACCAGATAGACAGCAGAGAGATAGGTGCCTATTTCATCAACGGTCTCACGGGCGTTGAGTTCCATCTTGACGTGAGCGAGCCACTAGACTTGGAATATAATTATGAAGAATGGAACGAATGACATCAAGCAGCCTGTCTCGCAGGCCGACATCTACGCCTACGAGCGAGGATGGACAGAAGAGATGGTGCATATTTGGAAGGAGAAAATCATTCACTATCGCATCAGACATACCGGAGCCCTCTTCAGTTCCGTGCAAGCCACCTCGTTTGGTGGCTCCTCTCGCATGATAGCCCACAAGTTCCTGTTCTATGGTCTCTACCAAGAGACGGGCACTGGCAACGGTTATTACCATGGCAATCCGGGTGACCTCGAGTTCCTCGACCCAGAATATCGTGCCAAGCACCATCTGGGCGAACCTAGGCAACGCCGTCCATGGTTCAACCGCAAGTACTACGCCTCCATCATGAAGCTCAATGACATGGAGGGCTATTTCTATGGCGATGAATACCAGGGGCTCATGGCCGACATCTTCAAACAGATGTTCGGCACCCCTATCTAGTGTATTTTTATTTCACCTCACAGAGGTGTATCTTTACAACAAAATAAACAGCTATGACAGACAAAGCAGACATCAACGACCTCACGCACGACCTAGAGGCCATCAGAGACGAGAGAGCCAAGCACGCCAATACGGCGCGCCGCATCGGCAAAGCACTTCTCGACATCTTGCAATATGCAACGCAAGACAACGGCACATACCTGTCTCGAGAGCACGATGATGCTGCGCAAGGGCTGATTACATTCCTCAGGGGCTTCGTCTCCGAGGCGCAGGCACAACTCAAGCAAGGTGCACAGTTTGGTGGTTTCTCTTCGGGTCTGTTTACCGGCAAGGGCGCACAGATAGATGCCCAGGGCAACGCAGAGGTCGAGAGCATCACCGTCCGCACATACATGAGGGTCATGGAGCTCATCGTCAACCGACTATCAGCACAGGAGGGAGACACCTTCTTCACCGAGAGCGACACCATCGAGAGCATCGATAACCTGGGCGATAACTGCTACGGTCTTCACCTCCGCTCCAAATATGATGGTTACTTCACGGCGCAGCACGTGGGCAACGTCCTCAAAGGTGTGGTTAATAACCTAGCCTCCGCAGCCCTCTCGGGTACCTCGGCTAGCTATTACACCTCGTGGATGCGAGTCAACAGCGTCAACTCAGCCGCCAACTACATCGAGGTCACCCTTTACCCCGATGCCGATGTCCCGGCTGGCAAGAACTTTCCGCCCTGTGAGCTGATGAACATCGCCCGATACGGCAACCAGACCGACGAGTCCCTGCAGAGCTGTTTCTACGTCTCCAGCTCAGAGGGGCGCATCGTCAAGCTGACGGGTGTCACCAAGCCTATCCTAGAAAATTATAACTACGGCATGGCCTTCGGCGATATGCCTGAGTTTATCAAGGCAATGGGCTTGCCGCTCATCAAGGGCTACGATTATCTCTATGCTGCCGGCATCGTGACCCAAGACATCATACAGATAGACTACCGGGGCAAGCCGATAGTCGATTATGTGGATCGTGGCGAGTGGGAGGCTAGCGCTTCCTATTATTGTGCTGCTCGTAACGAGGAGACCGGCAAGTACGAGACATCCGACGTATGGCACACAGGCTGCAAGTGGAGATGCCAGAAGACGGGCACCCATACCGAGCCACGGTGGAATAACACCGACTGGGCAATGATCGAGGGCAACCCTGCCTTTATGGTCGATTTCCAAGAGGCAGAGGCCATCTACGACTTCGACAACTTCCGGGCACCTCTCACCATCGTGGCAACCCTGTATGGTCAAGATATTACCGCCGACATCCTCGACAGCGATGTGGCGTGGACTCGCTACACCGAAGACTCCAACGGGGTGCAGCGCATCAGCTCTGACAATATCTGGGCGTTAAGCCGTGGCGGGGCGGGCAAGAGCATCACGCTCACCCAGCAAGACCTCTCCCTCGATAGCGGCGGCGTGCCTCCCGTGATACGGTTCACCGCCACCGTCACCTTGCGCGACGGCATGGGCGAGCAGGTGGACCAGCAATCCGTGTCCATCGAATATTAGTCTTAATCATTATAATCATTGCAATGTTATGTTAACAAGAAGATTTGATTTTAAGTACACGCCGCTCTCGTTGAGCAAATCGATTGCCACCATAGGCGGTGTTCCGCCTGAGCAAACCTACGATGCCGAGTCGAACGAATATTCGCCAGATTACTCGCTCACTCCATGCATCATTCAACCCACCGTGGGCATCATCGACTACGACAGGGTGCTGCCTAGCGGATGTGTCAACGCGCAACTGAGCGAGATGTCGTGGTGCCAGGTGGTCAATGGTGTCGAGCAAAAGCCGCTTACAACCACAAGTGGCAAATATACCATCGTGACAGAGGGCGGCGAGAAGGGCAAGCTGACATGGTATGTAAATGCCTCGCCGCAGAATCCTATTTTACTTCGCTTCAAGTCTAAGTACCTGGACACTCGCACGAACCAGGTCTTCACCAACGTGCAAGACTTCTCCATCGTTTGCCGCAACGCCACGCGCTACCAGCCATCGCTGCTGCTTAGTGCTGGCGACCATACCTTCTACAACCCATGCCGAGACCCTGATAAGCAGGTGGTGAAGGCTTCCCTGCGACTGGGTACCGAGGAGTGCGACACCACCAAGCGCATTTTCGTGTGGGAGATTTTCCGCTCCTCCGGTGTCTTTTCGGTTGTCACTGCCGACGATCTGGAGGTGAGCATCTCGTCTGACGGCGTGACGGCTACGGTCGATCGCTCGCTGATGGGCAAGCGCCTCGTCTTGCGATGTCGGGCGAAGTACAGCAGTTCGGGCACACCATCATCCGTAACGCTGAACGACAACTCGCCGTCTAAGATTATCAATATCGTGCGCCGGGTGCCTAAGTTCGAGTTTGATTTCGGTGACGTGCCCTACAATCTAGAGCCTGGTACCAGGTCCATATCCCCGATGGCTTATATCATGGATACTGCGGGCAACATTCCTAACCCAACCAAAGAGCTAGAGGTGTTATGGTATATGGCGACCAACAAGCACAACGCCTCGCTCAGCTACAATCTGCTGGGCTATGGTATGAACCCAACCATCCCCACCGACCTGATGGATGCATCACTGGGTGGTATTCTCTCGCTTGATGTCAAGCCCCTCGATCCTTGGGCGCTATTGGTCGATGCCGACGGCAAGGTGATAGTTGATGGCGATGGTGCAGCGATTGTTTTTCACTGATGCTACAAGATAATGGTTTATTTTACGAAAAATATAATTTAGAATTTTATGGAAAGATACGTTAAGGCAAATCCCAAGGTGGTGAAACACCTCCACCTTCAGGATGACAGAACTCAGTTTAAGGACGGCAATTACCTGTTGTGGATTCAAGACCTGCTTCCGTTTGGCAACTTGATAGACTTCCAGCAGATACTCGCCCAGATAGGTGCCGTAGCCATGGATGGCGAGGGTGCGAGAGACGAGCAGAACGGTTTGGTCTGCCATCCGCTTCCGAAGGCTACAGACGAGAGATTTATTGTCGAGAACAGTCAAGAGGCAGAGGACAATGAGTCGGGTGGCGGACAGCAAGAAGACGAGAATAGTGGGTCGGGTGATGGACAGCAAGAAGCAACAGAAGAGCCTGGTACTGACCAAAAAGAAGAGGAGGATGAGCTATGAGCAGTGCAACTAAGTCGAGAACCATCAAGTTTATCAGCAAGATGGGCACCTATACGGCGATGATACAATCGCCGTCGGGCGATCTATACCAAGAGTACAAGGGCAGCACGAGCGAAAATCCGGTAGTGAGTCCAGACTTCTCTCAGACCAAGCCAAAGCTATACTTCGTCTGTATGTCTTCGCGCGTCGCTGAGGGATTGACAACTCCTGTCAGCATGCAATATTTCTTCAACGATGCAGAGATAACCTTCGACTCCAATGGCAAGTCAACGGGATTGATGGCGGGTCTCTTCGAGATTATCCGTCCTTCCACAGAGCAGTTATACTGGGGCATCCAGATTGTCAAGAGTCTCGCCAAGGCTTCGGGTTTCGCACCGATTGTCATAAAAATGGTGGCAAAGATTCAAGCTCGCAACCAGCAGACCGACATCACCGACCAAATACAAGCTACTTATACCATCCCCGTGGGGCCTGATACGGGCACCGCATATAGGGTGACCATCATGGCTGGTGACAATAAAGTGTTCAACCTGTCGAGCGCAACAGACTCGTGCATCCTTACGGCAAAGACTACGCAAAGCTCCGTAGAGCTGACCCAAGGTCTCACCCATAAATGGTACAAGGCGGTGAACACGGCTTCGGGATGGGAACTCATAGCTTCGGCTATGGGCAAGTCGCTCACCGTGAAGGCAAGCGACGTTGACTGCACCCGTGACTTCAAGGTCGAGGTCTATAAAGGCTCCGAGCTGCTCGGTTACGACTTCCAGGGCGTGACTGATGCAAGCGACCCATATGATATAGATTGCAGTCCTAATCCATCGGACGAGACCATCGAAGAGGATGAGACGGGCAATGGTTCCGTGGTCTATACACCAAAGCTGGTGGTGAGAGGCACCACAACGCCTATCACCACCAAGTTTTTCTTCACCCTCAAGTCGCCTTCGGGCGTGGTGCTCAATACCGAGAGCGGGCGCAAGCCTACTGACGAGCTGAGCACTTTTACCGTGACGAGGGCAGACTGCATCAAGGGCGGCTACTGTGATCTCTCACTGTCGATAACATCAAAAGCGTAAGCCTATGGCAACAGTAACGAGAAACATCAGATTCTCCAAAAAGGGAGTCGGCATATCTACCACTGACGTGGAGTACGCCGACTCTACGAGCAATACCACGCCTCCCACAAGTGGATGGCAGACCAATGCGCCCGCATGGCAAAATGGCCATTATATATGGACTCGCACACACATCATCTATACCGACAAGAGCGAGAAATACTCCTATCCCGTATGCCTTCCCTCAGGCAAGGGCATTGCCAAGATTGTAGAGCAGTATTATCAATCGACATCCTCCACCTCATTGGCTGGTGGCAGTTGGGTAAACGACAAGGCTCCTGCATGGAAAAGCGGGTATTACACCTGGACTCGTTCCGTCATCACCTACACCGACAACACCTCAAAGACCACTGATCCTGTTTGCGTAAGCGGCAGCAAGGGCGATAAGGGCGCACAGGGTGAAGAAGGACCAAAAGGAGATCCTGGCGAGAAAGGAGAAAAAGGAGATAAAGGAAACAAAGGCGACAAAGGTGACAAAGGAGAAAAGGGAGACAAAGGTGATCCTGGCGCAACTGGCAAGCGAGGGAAGTGGATGCGTGGTCCGCAAGACTGGAAGGCTATCGCCGATGGCTACACCTTCTATCCTCTATCCGACAACAGTATAGATGTGTTCGACGTGGTCGAGTTCGAGGGCGAGTATTACGAGTGCGCCAAAAAGCACACCAAGTCTTCCGCCACGACTCCGCTCGCCGACTATACCAACAAGGGCGGACTCTGGTCTCGCGCCACAAGATACAGCATGGTGGCCACAAAGGTGCTCTGGGCTGAGAACGCACAGGTTGAGTTCCTGGGTACGCAATCCGTTATAGTGCGCAACAGCACAAACAACGCCAAGATCGTCTTGCAAAACGGACTGATGGACATCTACGGTCTGGTTAACAAGACTCATCCTAACATCAGATTTGGTGTTGATGCCGCTGGCTACGCCATACTCTCGTACTTCGACAATGACGGCAACCTTCTCTACAACCTAGGGCCTAGCGGATTGGATGCCGCCAACATCACGTCGGCAAAGGTCGAGGGCAAGCGGTTCGCCCTGATGTCTTCGTTCCTCGGGACAAGCGATTTTATGGTGCAAAAAACGATTGGCGGCACAGTTTACCCTGTATGCGCTACGCTGGCCATACAGACCAAGCTTTTCGGATACAGGGATATGAACTATAATCTTCCAAGCAGCAACTATCAGCCGGTCAAGGGTTATTCGGGGCTGGTGACGCTCTATAGATATACAGCCGCAAGAATGAATAATACCATCGTGGCTGATTCCGCTCGCGGACTAAACACTGCCGAACTGGCGCAAAAAGCCAATGGCAAATGGTTTACGAGCGATTCCAAGCTGGCGAGTGGCGGTAGTCTGACAAATCTCGCCACAGGCTCTTACATCGCCGAAGATGCCTCCCCGATAATGAATATGGTAGAGATGGGCAAAGAGACACCTAAGCATTGCATCAGTTATATGAATGTCAATGGCGGTTTTGCGCTCTATACCAAGCTTTGCAGCATAGCCACAGCTACGCTCGACGAGACTATGTAGTCTCTTTCTTTTCAGAAAACATCAAAAAATAATAAAACGATATGAATACAAAAAAGTTAAACGCAGTTACAACGGTCACCACTGTTAGCAGTGACCAGAAGTTCCCGATTTTCGATGCCAATGGCAATGTCAAGTCGGTATCGCTATCTACACTGAAGACCGCCGTGGCGGGAGGCCTCAATCTCAACGCCATCGAGGATGGCGTCTTCATCATGTACCATCGTGCGAGCGATAACTATCCGCTGATGGTCAAGCCACACAAATGGCCGTCGCTAGAGGCTTCGGGCGAGATTGCCGACGGTGTGGTTATCTTCGAGGGTGGCAAGCACCTCGTGGTCGCTCCGACAGAGGCGAGTGCTCTCACCTGGTCGAGTGCAGCCGTGGCGTGCGATACTCCAACCTACAACAACGATGAATCGTACAGCGCACAGGTGACGGGCAACAACCGCCTCGCCGCCATGCTTGATTTCGACGGTCGCAAGCACACCGATGCCATCATCAAGGCATCCTCCTCCGGCCATGTCACCAACACCACCTCTTATGCGGCGGGCTATTGTCGTGCCTACAGTCGCGCCAACTCCAAGGGCAAGGGCCTTACTGCGGGCTACTGGTGGCTACCATCTATAGGCGAGATGCTGATGATCTATGCCAATATGCTCAAGATCAACTATGCCTTGTCGCTCATCAAGGGTGCTACACAGCTCGTGGAGAACTGGTACTGGACATCTACCGAGAACGGTGCCTCGTTCGCGTGGTGCCTGGGCCTCAGTGACGGCAACCTCAGCTACTGGTACGATAAGGTGAAGAGCGCAGGGCATGTTCGTGCAGTCTCAGCATTTTTACGATAGTTAGTTGTTAGTTGTTTAATAGTCCTCGGCCTTAAAGCCGAGGACACTCCTAAGATAAGATATATAATAAGGTAATAGAGATAAGTGATATGGCAGCAACCAAATTGGCAAGCAAGACTCGCATATATCTAGATGTGAAGGCGATGCTCGACATCGCTGTAGATGTAGTTAGAAACTTTCCCAAGTCGCAGCGTCCGATCTTTGGCGACCGCATCTGCAACCTACTCATTGATGCGCTGCATCATATCGCCAGAGCCTATATGCTTCGTGACCTGACGATTCGCATCGAACATCTTACACAGTTGCAAGCCGACCTGGAGATTGTCGAGACACTTATCAATATTGCCGGTGAACACAGGTGGATAATGGGCACGAGCAGACTGTCAAATCTTCTCAGATTGAGAGATAGTGTCGGCAAACAATGCACAGCATGGAAGGGCTCGCTCCAAAAGGCATTGGCGACGGAGGCGGTTCCAGAATAAAAATGACTAGATGCCGATATTGCCAAGTGCCGAGCGAGTTAAGCCGGGGTCGGCGAGATACGTCAAGCCGAGAGAGCAGCCTTCTATATTAAATGGGCCGCATACCATCATGCATGGTTAAGACTAAGATATTTGCGGCGCTGACCGAGAACGGTGCCTCGAACGCGTGGAACCTGAACCTCAGTGACGGCAACCTCAACAACTGGAACGATAAGGTGAAGAACGCAGGGCATGTTCGTGCAGTCTCAGCACTAAACATAGAAGTATATCCGCTGATATTTTTCAGAAAAATAAAATGATAGATTTTGCCATACTCTTAGATGCATATTTCGACTGCCGCCGTCACAAGCGGACCACAGTCGGCGCAACGGAGTTTGAGATGAACTATATGAGCAACCTCGTTCTGTTGCTCGATGAGGTCAACTCACGTCAATATAAGATAGGCACGTCTATCTGCTTTGTGGTCCGGTACCCTCGATATCGAGAGGTCTTTGCCGGCCAGTTTCGCGACCGCATTATCCACCATTACATCGCCATGCGCCTCGAACCGCTGTTTGAGCAAGAGTTCTCCGATCGCACCTACAACTGTCGCAAGGGAAAGGGACAGCTAGCTGGTGTCAAGCAGCTTCAACAAGACATCCGTGAGGTGAGCGAGAACTACACTCAGGATGCTTGGGTGATGAAGATAGACCTGAAGGGCTTCTTTATGAGCATCAGCAAGTCGCTGTTGGCGAAGATGGTAGATGATTTCATCGTTGCTAAATACGAGGGCGAGGATAAGGAAGACCTTCGCTGGCTGTGTCGTATGGTCATCATGCACCATCCCGAGCAAGATTGCGTCAAGAAAAGCCCCGATTATCTATGGGGTTATCTACCAAAAGAAAAGTCTCTCTTCACCAATGGCGATGACCGTGGCGTAGCCATCGGCAACCTTTTCGCCCAGCTCTTCGCCAACTTCCTGCTGTCGAAGCTTGATTGGAAGATAGATTATTATTGCAAATGTCATTGTCGCTATGTGGATGACATAGCATTCGTTGCTCGCAATAAAGAGGCGCTCCTTCGTCTTGTGCCGATGATCCGAGAGACACTCGCTTCACTCGATTTAAAAATGAACGAGAAAAAGTTCTACTTCCAGCACTACACGAAGGGCGTGCAGTTCACAGGTGCCATCGTTAAGAGAGACCGCCTGTATGCGGTCAATACGACCGTGAAGAATTACAGAAAAGCGGTTGCGAGGTTAGAGACTTCTTGCCAGCGCAACGACATAGATGCCATATCCCGTGCCGTCCAATCGGTCAATTCTTACCTGGGCATATTTAGTCATTACAACGAGTACGGCATCAAGAGACAGATTCTCAGGGAAGAACTGAGCAAGGAGTCGTGGAGATACCTCATCGTCAAGGGTCGTTTTAGGTCGATTCATCTAAGGAGGAAGTTCAATAACAACACAAAGTATATAAGTATGGCCAATAAAATCATAAACAATGGAAGAAAGATATCATGACCCAAAGGGATGGCACCTGAAGGTTCAGCCGTGGGTGCCCACGGAGAAGGAGATAGCCCGTCTGCTAGATAAGGGCTACGAGGTAGAGGTGAAAGGTCTAAGCATGGGAGTATTGGTGATGACAAGAAAACGTACCTCCATATAAAATGCGAGCTATCCGTCAGGGCGGTCTCGTATTTTTATTATATCCCTACCCTTCTTATCTTTGCACCGTATAACAATAAAAACATTTTTCACTATGCAGAGAAATACAAAAGAGTGGATACAATACGGCTCAGCTATCGCCGTGCTCCTCCTAGCCATCATACTGGTTTACATCAGCT
>ERZ808242.1192-NODE-1192-length-15568-cov-5.381293_pt1 | contig 15568 bp, 13 predicted proteins | sample MGYA00521244_ERZ808242 | MGnify/ENA primary metagenome ERZ808242 (study PRJEB31516, sample SAMN03275573) | gut metagenome | biome: mammalia-associated habitat; material: feces | host: Papio cynocephalus | place: Kenya | collected 2012-07-27 ... | reverse complement strand
TAAATGAAAGCATTAAGGCATATGGAGTAACGACACATCGTCATACACCGGAGATCGAAGAACAGCTTGGATATGCATACGGCAGTCCGATCATGATCAATTTCACACCTCATCTGGTTCCGATGAATCGTGGTATTCTGGTTACAGCCTATGCTTCTTTAAAGGAAAAGGTAGATTACGATACCGTTCGTGCTGCATATGACAAATATTACGCAAATGAGAGATTTGTCCGTGTCCTTGACAAGGATGTATGCCCGGAGACACGTTGGGTAGAGGGCAGCAACTATGTAGATGTCAACTTTAAGATCGATGAGAGAACCGGACGTATCATCGCAATGGGAGCACTTGATAATCTGGTGAAGGGTGCAGCCGGTCAGGCAGTTCAGAATATGAATATCATGTTTGGACTTCCGGAAGAAGAAGGACTGCTGATGGCTCCGGTATTCCCATAAAGTGTAACGGCAGCGGATATCGTGGAAGAACAGATGATATAAGGCGGTGATCGGTATGGAGATCATTTCCGGCGGAGTGACAGCTCCAATCGGATTTCTGGCAGCAGGTATGCATGCCGGAGTAAGAAAGAATAAAAAGAAAAAAGATATGGCATTGCTTGTCAGCAAGTGTCCGGCAAAGACAGCGGGAGTATTTACACAGAACGTAGTTAAGGCGGCTCCTGTTATGTGGGACAAAGCGTTATGTGATAATAAGGGCTTATGTCAGGCACTGGTTGTAAACAGCGGAGTGGCAAATGCGTGTACCGGAGAAGCAGGAGATGCAGATGTGGCACATATGGCAGAGCTTGCAGCAACAGAACTTCAGGTACCAGCCGACCAGATCGCAGTTGCTTCGACCGGAGTAATAGGCATAAGGCTTCCAATGGATACGATCGCATCTGGAATACACGAACTTTCTAGGATGCTTTCCGATGATTTAGAGAGTGGAAGTCATGCGGCAGAAGCCATTATGACGACCGATGTATATAAGAAAGAGATCGCAGTAAAATTACAGATCAAGGGGAAGACGGTTACCGTTGGCGGTATGTGCAAAGGTTCCGGTATGATCAATCCGAATCTTGGAACAGTACTTGGATTTCTGACAACGGATCTGAATATCAGTCAGGAGTTATTGCAGAAGACACTGAGAAATGATGTCATAGATACTTATAATATGTTATCCGTTGATGGGGATACCTCAACGAATGACACCGTTATGATATTTGCAAATGGCATGGCAGGAAATGATGAGCTGCTCGAAACGGATGAGGACTATCCGGTATTTGTGGAGGCACTTCGATATATAAATACCTATTTCGTGAAGCTGATCGCAGCGGACGGAGAGGGAACAACGAGGATGTTCCAGGTACAGGTGGCAGGTGCAGAAACCAAGGAGGGCGCAAGAAAGCTTGCAAAATCCGTGGTGACCTCAAACCTTGTAAAATGTGCCGTATACGGTTCGGATGCGAACTGGGGACGGCTGGTGTGCGCGATGGGACAGAGCGGGATCGCATTTGATCCATATAAAGTGGACATCATAATATCCAGTGAAACCGGTTCGTTAAAAATAGTTGAAAATGGGGTCTGTACCGATTATGATGAAGACAGGGCGACGGAGATCCTGTCGCCGGATCAGGTATGTTTCCATGCGGATATGCATGCAGGTACAGAGACAGCTTCTGCATGGGGCTGTGACCTTACATATGAATATATCAAGATAAATGCAGAGTATAGAAAGTGAGGAAGTAATTAAGATGGTAAAGGGAGATTATACAGTAGATCAGGTAATATCAAAAGCACAGACACTGATCGAGGCATTGCCTTATATCAAGAAATTTCAGGGTAAAACGATCGTTGTAAAGTATGGCGGAAGCGCTATGCTGGACGAGAATCTGAAATATAATGTGATCGAAGATGTTGCATTATTGAAGTTGGTTGGCTTAAAGCCGGTTATCGTACATGGCGGCGGCAAGGAGATCAGCAAATGGGTAGAGAAGGTTGGAAAAGAGCCTGAATTTATCAATGGTCTTCGTGTAACAGACAGTGAGACAATGGAGATCGCCGAGATGGTATTATCCAAGGTAAATAAGAGTCTTGTCAGCATGATGCAGAAGGTCGGCTTAAAGGCTGTAGGTATCAGTGGTAAGGATGGCGGTCTGTTTACGGTTAAGAAACGTCTGCCGGGTGGAAAAGATATCGGTTATGTAGGCGAGATCATAAAGGTAGATACAGAAGTGATCGATGCGCTGGTAGATCAGGACTTTATCCCTGTTATCGCACCAATCGGTGTCAGTGAGGAATACGAAAGCTATAATATCAATGCAGATGATGCTGCCTGTGCAGTTGCAACTGCATTAAAGGCAGAAAAACTGGTATTCTTAACAGATATTGAGGGCGTATTTATCGATCCTACAGATAAGTCCACACTGATCTCAGAAATGGATATCCATGAAGCAAAGGATATTATCGAGAAGGGCGTTGTCGGCGGCGGTATGCTTCCAAAGCTGAACAACTGTATCGCAGCTATGGAAAATGGTGTATCAAGAGTTCATATTCTGGACGGACGTCTGAAGCATTGTCTGCTTCTGGAGTTCTTCACCCAGAAGGGTATTGGTACTGCAATCTTAAAAGAACCGTTATTCTAAGAAGCACATTCAACGAAAAGTTAAAATAAAACAGGAAAAGACCGGAACTGTGAGCCAATAATGAGAAAAATCGGATGCTGCAGGGCTGGCCTTTTTCTATTTTGCTATTGTAAAAGGAATCGAAGTTCGTTAAAATGGGGGTGTGCATGAGTGTACCGGCATATCAAGGAGGTATGCAGGTATGATGATAAAGAAAAAACTGTTATATACAGGGCTTACCGGATGGATGCTGTTGTCCGGGATTACTCTGACCGGATGCCAGAAAAATGGCATGGTGCTTGAGACAACAGAGCAGAACACCGGTTCAGAGAGTGATACGGCATATACGGAAGAAGCTGAGGCAGGTCCTGTTACAGAAAAGGATCAGGAAGACACAGCAGCTATAAAAGATGCCGGGATCTGTGTATTTGTCTGTGGTGCAGTAAAACAGGAAGGGGTATATGAACTTCCGGAAGGTGCAAGGATCAATGATGCACTTCTTGCAGCAGGCGGATTTACAGAGAATGCAGCGGAGCAGGTGGTAAATCTTGCAAGCTTTGTCGAGGATGGACAGAGGATCTATTTTCCGACGGAGGAAGAGGTGCAGGAGCAGCCGGAACGCTGGCAGGATCCGGAAGCAGAAACGAACGGACAGACAACGGAAGCGGGAGCAGTGAATATCAATACTGCCGGGAAAGAGGAACTGATGTCGTTGTCAGGGATCGGTGAAACAAAGGCAGAGAATATCATAACTTACAGAGAGACACAGGGTGCATTTGAAAAAACGGAAGATATCATGAATGTGAATGGTATCGGAGAGAATTTATTTCAGAAGATAAAAAACGATATTTGCGTGGATCGATAGAGATATAGAAACAAAGGAAAGGCGGAAATCTGGTATGAAAAAGGTATTGGTCGTAGATGATGAGAAACTGATCGTGAAAGGTCTGAAATTCAGTCTGGAACAGGATGATATGGAAGTAGATGTGGCATATGATGGCGGAGAGGCATTTGAGAAGATCAAAAACAATGATTATGATATCGTTCTGTTAGATATCATGATCCCGGTCTATACCGGAATCGAAGTATGCCAGATGGTGCGTGAATTTTCCAATGTTCCGATCATTATGCTGACGGCCAAGGGTGAGGATATGGATAAGATCATGGGTCTTGAATATGGCGCAGATGATTATATCACCAAACCATTTAACATACTGGAGGTAAAAGCAAGGATCAAGGCCATCTTAAGAAGAAGCGGCAAAAAGGCAGAGCCTGTAAAACCGGTAAATATTTTAGAGATCAATGGCATGAAGGTAGAGCTGGACAGCCGCCGCGTATTTGTTCATGGAAAGGAACTGAATCTGACAGCAAAAGAATTCGATCTGCTGGAGCTTCTGATGGCACATCCAAATAAGGTTTATTCCAGAAATGAACTGCTGGATACGATCTGGGGCAGCACATATCCGGGAGATGCCAGAACCGTGGATGTACATGTAAGAAGACTTCGTGAGAAGATTGAAGAGAATCCGGGTGAGCCGGTATATATTCATACAAAATGGGGCGTTGGCTACTATTTTAAAGGATGATGAGACAGGGAATGCGTAAAGCATTCCTATCTTACTGGATTTTTTTGGAATGGAAAAAAGTAAAGACGAAAATGTAGAAAATAAGAATAAAAATATCTGGAAAAACAGCAGACGGAGGATCAGTCTTCAGGTTGTTATTTTCATAATGATCGTGGCAGGCTTTTATCTGCTCTCAATCAGTATGAAAACAGTTCTGCTGCAGTTGATGTCGAACCAGAGATACAGTGACTATGAAACACTGTTGCAGGAAAATGCAAAAAATCTGGAATATCTGATCAATGATATTAATTCGGAAACAGAAGGTACAAGCCAGACCTTTCAGGGCGTGGATACTCTGGCGTACAGCTTGTCTGCCAGAGTTATGATCGTAGATACGGATTATAGGGTAGCGTATGACAGCTTCCGGCTGTTGAAGGATACCTATATCATGGATAATGATATCTACGAGATCATGAAAGGTGACAGGGATGAACGGCTGGTACGGGAACAGTCCTACATTGAGTATATGTTTCCTGTGGTGAACCGGGAAGGTTATATTGATGATGTAGCTGTGATCGCAGTCAGTCTGGAAAGTCTGGAAAATGAAAGAGGATATCTGTCATACCGTGCCAATATCCTCATCTGTATTTTTATGGTGATCGGGGTACTGGTGGCATTTTTCATTTCTTATATGGCGGTCCGTGATACCAGAAAGATCAAAGGACAGCTTGTAAATATGAAGGATGGATTTCTGGGACAGATTTCATCGGATGGTTTGTGGAGAGAAGCTGGAAGCGTTGTTGACAATATGAATGGTATATTTGCCAAATCGCAGTTGTTGGAGGAATCCAGACAGGAATTTGTATCAAATGTATCACATGAGCTGAAAACGCCGATCACTTCAATGAAGGTTTTATCAGAATCAATCCTGATGCAGGATAATGTTCCGGTTGAGATGTACCGGGAATTCATGAATGATATTGTTTTAGAGATCGACCGTGAAGCACAGATCATCAGTGATCTGCTGACGCTGGTCAAGACAGATAAAGGCTCGGACAGCCTGAATATCGAACGGGTGGATATCAATGAATTGATGGAGGTTATTCTGAAACGACTGACTCCTCTGGCAGAAAAGAGAAGCATTGAGATCACATTTGAAAGCTTCCGGGAAGTGGAAGCCGATATTGATAAGGTGAAGTTTACACTGGCAATCTCCAATCTGATCGAGAATGGAATCAAATATAATGTAGATGGTGGCTGGATACGCGTATCCCTGAATGCCGATCATAAGAATCTGTATATTAAGGTTGCCGATTCCGGTGTTGGTATTCCGGAGGACTGTGTGGAGCATATATTTGAACGTTTCTACAGAGTGGATAAGGCGAGAAGCAGAGATACCGGAGGAACCGGTCTTGGTCTTGCAATCTCAAAGAATATTATCGTTATGCATAAGGGTATTATAAATGTGTACAGTGAGCCTGGAAAGGGAACCACATTTACAGTACGTGTTCCGATGAACTATGTGAAATAAAGGAGCAGAAGATGAAGAAACGGATCATGCATATTATAAGCGGGATGCTGTTAGTTGTGGTTCTGCTGTCTATGACCGGCTGTGGGAAAAGCGGACACACAGAGAGCCAGAGGACAGATACCGGTACGGATGCCGGGATGCAGACATATTCCGTATATTATATGAATCAGAACTGGACAGAGTTTTCTGTCTATGATACAAAGATCGATCAGTTGGAATCGACGGAAAATGTGATAGACAAGCTGATGAATCTGCTGATATCAACAGAAGATGAACAGCTATATAAGATTCCGGTTGCAGATGGGATGACCTATCAGAGATATTCCTATGATGGAAAAGGACTGGTAACCATCATGTTCAATCTGGATTATGATACCGCAGAGAATTATCGGATTCTGTTGTGTAAAATGGCATTTACAAAAACCCTGTGTCAGGTGAATGGTGTTTCCGGGGTTTCGTTTGAATTGTCGGATCTGATCGGAGAGAAGAAGGTAGATACAAGTGTTTACAATGCGGAATCATTTTCAACGATCGGTGATAATTTTATGGAAGCTTCCTATTCCGTAACGATCTATACGCCGGATAATACCGGAAAACGTCTGGATAAGCAGATGGCGGAGGTCGATGCGTTGTCTTACAAAGCACCGGAGGAACAGATCATGGAAGCACTTCGGTATTCTAAAGAATGGAAGAGTCCGATCGATAAGGATGTAGATGTTCTCGATATCTATGTGTTGGATCGGGTATGTTATATTAATTTCAGCAAAACCTTCCTGGATCATGTCAGTGATTATGATGACAAGGTGATCATTTATTCACTGGTTGATTCTCTGACAGAGCTGTCAGATGTGGATGGTGTTGTATTTAAGGTAGAAGGCAGTCAGGATCTTGTGTATGGAGAGAATCTGGATTTCTCCAAGACATATACAGCGAATTATTCAATTTGTAATTAGACGGGTACTGACAGATAGCAGGAGGAAAAGAAAATAAAAAGACCACTATTTTGGGCCGCATGTGCGTTTATGCTTGGAGAGGCGGAGGCAGTTGCTGGCAGCAGGTGGTTTACTTTGGCTGCAATGATAGTTGCAGCCTTTTTTCTGTTTACAGGGGAAAAAAGGCAAAAACAGGAAGAAAAGTCCGGCCGGGATGGAAAAATACGGTTGCCGGACAGACGAAAACAGACAAAGCGGAGTGTGGATCAAAAACGAATCATAAGGAGAATTTCCGGGATTCTTATATATGTGTTGTTTGCCGGAATGGGGTATATGAATATCGGCATATTGCATGAGCAGGAACAATATGCTTCCCGGCTGGATGGTTGTTCCGGAACAATCGCCGGAACGATATACGAGATAAAGGAAACGGAAAACAGGCAGCAGGTCTTTATGAAGATCGTGGATGTAAGAGGGATGGCTGGCGAAGAATGGACAGGGTTTCATGAAAATATGAAGCTGCTTGTGTATGTGGAGAAGGATGCAATCTTGTATCCGGGACAGGAAGCAGTATTTGCCGGCAGATTTGAACAGCCGGAGCATGCAGGAAATCCGGGAGCCTTTGATGCATACCGATACTACAGGAGTCAGGGGATCTTTCTTACACTTTCGGATGCAGAACTGAAGAAAACAGGAAAACGGTATTCGCATGTACGAGCGGGGCTCCGGAAACTCCGGAACCGGATATCAGATGTGATTGGTAACTTATACGGCGAAGAGGATGCATCTGTGATCCGGGCGATGCTTCTGGGTGAACGGCAGGGAATGGACGGTGACGTGAAACGGATGTATCAGTTGAATGGTATTGCGCATATTCTTGCAATATCGGCATTACATATTGCGATCATTGGTATGACCTTGTATCGGCGTATGCGGAAATGGGGAGTCTCCTATTGGAGTGCGGGAATCGGATGTAGTATTCTGGTTATTCTGTATGGACAGATGACCGGACTTGCAGGATCAACGATGCGGGCGATCATTATGATGGGGCTTCTGTTATTTGGAAAAGCCATTGGGCGTTCGGTAGATCTTCTGACCTCGGCAGGAATTGCAGGCGTATGGATGGCGGTGATAAATCCTTATGTCGTATTAGATGCAGGATTTCAGCTTTCATTTGCAGCGGTAACCGGAATTGCTGTGATCGTACCGGTGCTACAGCGGGTATTTGGCAAAAGGGGAAGTGCTGACCCAATCAACAAATTTGGTGCAGGGACAGTGTTACAACACATATTTGGCGTAGGGGAGAAAATCCGGCAATCGCTTGCTGTCAGTATGGCAACCTTTCTGGCGACCTTGCCGGTGATCGTCTACTATTATTACCAGTTCCCATTGTATGGCATCTTGTTAAATCTGATCGTTGTACCGTGTGTATCGGTCGTCCTGACCGGTGGGATCGGAACGGTTATCTGTGGCTGCATGTCACTTCAGGCGGCGGGCTGGCTTACGATTCCGGTGAAGGGGATTTTGTGGTTATATGAAAAGTTGTGTCAGGGAATGGAACAGCTTCCCGGAGCCTGTATCAATATCGGACATATCCCGGTGAAGCTGGTGGTGGGTTATTATATTGCGTTACTGGTATCCTTATATTTTATGACACAGAAACACAGAAAAATCCGGTATGGAATCGCAGAGATTCTTGTCGTGCTGATATTCTGTATGTATGCAGGAAGTGTGCTCGACCGCCCATTTACAGTTGCTTATCTGGATGTCGGGCAGGGGGATGGAATACTGATCCGGACAGAACAGGGAACGAATATTATGATCGATGGCGGCTCATCGGATAATGAAAAGGTAGGAGAATATGTTCTGCTTCCTGCCATCCGGTATTATGGGATGGCGGAACTGGATTATGTCTTTGTAACACATGGGGATAAAGATCATATATCCGGACTTCAGGCATTATATGAGCTGGAGCATACCGGGATCCGGATCCGGAATCTTGTTGTGGCGGAATACGGAGACCGGGAGGGGCTACAGAAGTTGATCAATCTGGCAGCACAGCATGGAACTGAGATTTTATATATGGATGCAGGTGACACACTTTCTGAACCGGAGACCGGAGCTTCCGGGACATTCCGGATCTCATGTATATATCCGGGAGAATCGGATGTTCACGCAGATGCAAATGAAGCCTCTCTTGTGCTGCAGGCGAGTGTCGATTCTTTTCATCTCCTGTTTACAGGCGATGCAGGAGAAACGGCAGAACAGCAGATGGCAGAGACTGGAAGACTGGGCGCGGTTGATATTTTAAAGGTGGGACATCATGGCTCCAGATATGCAACCTCGGAGACATTTCTTCAATATATAAAGCCGCAGTATGCGGTGGTCAGTTGCGGAGAAAAGAACCGGTATGGTCACCCACATCAAGAAACACTGGAGAGGCTACAGGCTGCCGGTGCGGAGGTTTACCGCACCGACAGCAGCGGCGCTGTAATTTTACAGATACAGGCAGGAAAAATTATACTTCATGGGTACGGAGGATAAAATTAAGGATTGATACCAAATCCAAAATGAAATAATGGGTATATGAGAGAAAAGATTTGGATAATACCCTTGATGAAAGAAGATTTTGGGTATTATTCAAGAAAATGGACTGTTATACCAATTATAATACAGATATGAAGGGTATGGAGGGGAGTAAACAAATATAATACCCGAAGTAGCAGATTGGCGAGGGTATGGAAGCAAGCAAACTAAGACAATACCCGAAGCAGAAGATTGAACAAGGGTATGGATAGAGAAAATTAGACGGTATACCCCAAATAGGACGAGTAGAAGGGTATACAAAGTGAGGAAATAGCCTGATACCACGAGGAAAGTGATCACAGAGGGTATTAATAAATAAAAATGAGGGTTATACCCATTAAAAAATTGCAGGAAAATAATACAAAAGAAACGGGAGAATGCGTATGATTAAAGATATGATAATAAAGAGAATTGTTAAATTGAAAAAAGAAATACAGGAGATTGAAGTATTAGAGAAAACATTTCCGAAAGAAGAATTAATATGTGCGAAAAACGGAAAAGGATATAAGTGGTATTTGAAGAATGCAGGAAAGTCAATATATCTGCCAAAGAAAGAGAGACACTTGGCTGAAAAACTTGCTATGAAAAAGTATTATATGTTAAGAAAACAAGATTTAATGTGCGAGCTTGAAGCGTGTAAGGCGTATATTAGGAAAATGCCAAATGAAAATGATACATCCGGTATACTATTAAAAAATGAAGGCTATGTCGAATTACTGGGAAAAGCATTTGGACCACATTCAGAAAATTTAGAAGCATGGATGACAGAAGAATATGAAACAAATAAGAAATATCCGGAGAATTTGAATATAAAAGGGACGCAGGGCAAGTATCTTCGTTCTAAATCAGAAGCAATGATTGATAATATTTTATTCCGGAAAAGGATACCATTTCGATATGAAAATCAATTGGTACTGGACGGAATGGTAATATATCCGGATTTTACAATTCGACATCCTAAAACAGGCGAGTATTATTATTGGGAACATTTTGGGATGATGGACAATCCGGAATATGTGAGTCATGCCTGCAGGAAAATAAAAACATATTGTGATAATGGAATAATACCATCTATTAATTTAATTATGACGTATGAAACCAGTGCTTGTCCTATCGGAATGGAAAGAATAGAACAAATGGCAGAATATTATTTTGGATAAATGACAGGTTTGATATAATTAGAATAAAGAAACAGCAAACGATACTCTACGGTGCGTAGAATCCGCAGAAATTCACCATTTTCTACGCTTGATAGGTATGATACCAGATACAGGTATGTAATAATTCAGTCAGAAAGGAGGCAGATATGGATCAGATCAGTATAGGCAGGTTTATTGCAGCAGAAAGAAAAAGAAAAGGTTGTACACAGAAGCAGCTTGCAGAAAAACTGAATATCAGTGATAAAACAGTTTCCAAATGGGAATGTGGAAAGGGATTCCCGGAAGTGTCTCTGTTATTACCTTTATGTAAGGAACTGGACATCACGGTTAATGAACTGTTGTCCGGTGCAAGAGTGTCTGAGGAAGAATATCAAAAGAAAGCGGAGGAAAATATGGTGAATATGATTAAAGAAAGAGAAGAAAACAAGAAGAAATTAATTCCTACAATTATAACGGGTTTAATTGCAACGATATCATTTATTACATTGCTCATGGTTGTTGTAGTATATACAGAGGTGATCGCAGTACCGGTTAAGATATTACTGATAGTGATCGCATGTGTTATATTTGGTTGTGGGCTTATGGTTGCGATGGAAGGCGAGCGCACCATCGGTTATTATAAATGTAGTCATTGCAATGAGTTGTTTGTTCCGACATTTGGCGCATATACAATGGGAATGCATATGATTTCGACCAGATATTTGAAATGCCCAAAATGTGGAACAAAAACCTGGTGCAAGAAAGTTCTGGCAAAAGAGAATAAAAATATGAGGTAAAAGTCCTGGCAAAAGATAAGTGATTTCTGTTATAGAAAACAACCTGTCTTTTGCCAGAACGATGAAGATACAAAACCTAAATATGAAAAATATTAATCAGAAATACCATTGCCAGTCCGTAGTAGGTGATCACGGCAACCAGATCATTGACTGTTGTAATAAGTGGGCCGGAAGCAACCGCAGGATCAATGTGGATCTTGTGGAAGAACATAGGAATAATGGTTCCGACAAAGCTGGATATTACCATTGCAACGATCAGTGAGATGCCAACACAGCCGGAGATCAGGAACGCGGATACCCACACATATTTCTTGAAATAGTGGATATAGATTCCTAAAAACAGGAGTGCCATGATGCCAAGGCTTGCACCATTTAAGAAGCCGATCTTCATTTCTTTAATAAGAAGGGAAAGCTTCTTTTTGGTGTTCAGATCTTCATCCATAAGCACACGGATCGTAACAGCGAGGGACTGTGTGCCGACATTTCCAGCCATATCAAGGACAAGAGACTGGAAGCAGATCACGATCGGAAGTACCGCAACAACGGATTCAAACATTCCTACCACAGAGGATACCGCCATGCCAAGAAACAGGAGAATGATGAGCCATGGCAGACGTTTTTTTATGCTGGTAAAGGTTGGCTCATTCAGATCTTCTTCGGATGTAAGACCGGCGAGCTTGGCATAGTCATCACCCATGGCATTATCCACCAGTTCCACGATATCATTTGCAGTCAGAATACCGGCAATCGTTCCATTTTCCGATAAAACCGGTATGGAATCCTCTTCATAATCGGTAAGATCTTCGATACAGTCTGCAATCTTCACATGCTCATATACAGACGGATAGGAGCGGCTGATGATGTTTGACAAAGAATCATTTTCCCGTGCAACGATCAGATCCTTCAGATCGATAGCACCGGAAAACTGACCAGCCCGGTCGGTGGTATAGATCGTTGAGATATTGTCGTGTTCTCCTGCCTGTCGAACCAGTGCACTCATAGCTTCACGGATGGATAAGGTGTCCGGGATACAGATATAATTGTTCGTCATGCAGCTTCCGATCTCATCGTCTTCGTAGGAAAGCAGCTTCTTTACATCTCTCCGTGAGTCGTCGTCCAGCCGGGCAACCATTTCCTGCTGCTGTTCGTCAGAGAATTCATCCAGAATATCCAGAGCGTCATCTGCATCCATATCGGATATGACTCTTGCAGCTTTATCGAGTGACAGTTCATCCAGATATGGCTTGGCATCATCCAGATAGGAGAAGATCTCTGCAATCCGTTGGGTGTCGATCATAGTGTACAGGCGCATTCGTTCTGTTTCACTTAGCCTTGTGATTGCTTCTGCGATATCTTTGTCGTGATAGTTTGCCAGATGCTTCTGCAATGCCTGAGCGTTCTTTGCATTACGAATGATTTTTACGAGTTCTGTTACATAATCTCTTTTAAATACTGTGATTTTTGTCATTGTGACCTCCTTCCTGCCTGTTTTCAGGCATAAAAAATACATCGTCTCAGGGATGAGACCGGGATGGTCAGGATCGTCTGATGCGATGCATGAAAAAGGTACACAACAATATAAGATGGGGTTATCGGATCTTCACAGACAGCCACATCCATTGATGCTTCGTTATCATAACATCGCATATTTTACTTCGTCCAATACGATCGCAACTATCCATGAAAATTCACCTCCGTTTGAAAATCGAATTTTAGATTTTTGTATTTGATATTCTCAAAAACCTTTGCTACTATAACAGAAAAGAGTTGAATTGACAACCCGGAAAATCAAGATTGAATAAATTTTATATTTACGTTATATTTTTAAAATACACAGAAAAACAGGAGGATATCAGAGATGCGGATCGAACATGTTGCAATGTATGTAGAGGATCTGGAAAAGACAAAAGAATTTTTTATAAAGTATTTTGATGCTGCTGCGGGAGAACGGTACTATAATCCGAAAACAGAGTTTCAGTCGTATTTTTTAAGCTTTGAGGATGGAGCGAGACTGGAGATCATGCAGAAACCACGGGTATCCAATGTGAGAAAAGAGCCGGCACGAACAGGGTATATTCATCTCGCTTTTTCGGTTGGAAGCAGAGAGAAAGTCGATGCACTGACGAAAAGACTGGAGGAGGACGGATATAAAGTTGTCAGCGGACCACGGGTGACAGGTGATGGATATTATGAGAGCTGTGTTCTTGGTATCGAGGATAATCAGATCGAGATCACGGTCTGAAATTTCGGTCTGGATTTGTGAACATCTCACAAACTATACGCAAAGCCGCTTGACTTTGCCAGTGCCATTCCTTACAATAGATTAGCAGATAAAAGTCTGGTAGATGTATGATACCAGACTTTTTTTGTGGCTTAAAGTCAGAAAGAGAAAGGTGAGAGAAAAAATGAAGTGGAAAGATCGATTGGGAATCCGGCTGGTGGCATATCTGGGAGGCTTATTTATCATGACGGCAGGAATCGCCGTATCGGTAAAATCAAACCTTGGAGTATCGCCTGTAAGCTCGATTCCATATACGATTACCTGTGTATTTGGTATGGAGATGGGAAATGCAACCATCCTGTTTCATGTTGTGCTGGTTTTGCTGCAGATCCTGTTATTACGGAAAAATTTTAAATGGATCAATCTGTGTCAGGTTGTAGTAGGAGTTATATTTGGAAAATTCACGACTTTATGTAATTCGCTTGTGGCGTTGTTGCCATCTACCGATAATATGTTGATACGACTGGGAATGATGCTGATCAGTGTCGTTCTGATTGCTGTCGGAATCTTCTTCTATCTGCCGGCAAATATTATGCCGCTTGCAGGAGAGGGAGCGATGCAGGCAGTATCAACGATCACCGGTATTGCATTTCCAAAGGTTAAGATCGGATTTGACTGCAGCATGGTTATCATATCGTTAGTTACATGTCTGATCGCTATACATAGTGTTGGCAGTGTGGGAATCGGAACGGTCATGGCAGCGGTTCTGGTAGGCTTTGCACTCGGACTGGTAACGAAAGCATTTGGAACATGGCGTGATCATCTGTATTATGGAAGAGTATCATAAACAGAGCTGGAAAGAATGTGAGACAGGTGTTGAAAATCAAATCGGTATTTGGCATAATGGACTGGAACAGGAAAGAAAGGAGACATAGCGATGGCAGCAGGAAAAAAGCAGAGCGGTAAGGACGCAATGGCGGTTATCAACGAGCATATAAAGAATGAAAGCTATGCTCCGGTATATCTGTTATACGGAGATGAAACATATCTTGTGAACCAGTACAGAGATAAATTGCTCTCGGTGGTAACAGACCGTGAGGATAATATGAACTTTGCAAAGTTTGCAGGAGAGAAGACAGATCCGATGGAGATCATAGGTTTCTGCGAGACGATGCCGTTCTTTGCTGACCGGCGGGTAGTGCTGGCAGAAGGAACCGGGTTGTTTAAAAAGAGTTGTGAGGAATTTGCAGAGCGGATAAAAGAACTGCCGGATACCTCATTGATCCTGTTTGTAGAGACAGAAGTCGATAAGAGAAATAAACTATATAAGACCGTTGATAAGCTGGGAGAAGTCCTGTGCTTTGAAACGCCAAATGAGAAAACTCTTGCGGTTTGGGTTAAGGGAATGTTCAAAGAAGAAGGGAAACGGATAACCGATGATGCGATCCGTTCACTGATCGAACATACCGGATCGGATATGAATTCAATCAGGAATGAGATCGATAAACTGATAAGCTATACAGTGGACAGGGAGGACGTAACGGTATCCGATGTTGAGAACCTCTGCGTAGGAAATTCGGAAGGACATATATTTGAGATGATCGACGCGATCTCCAGAAAGCAGCAGGATCGTGCACTTCATCTGTATCATGAGCTCCTTGAGAACCGGGAGCCTGCGATGCGGATCCTGTTCTTGATCGCAAGACAGTATGATCTGTTATTAAAGACAAAGATGTGTCTTTCGGAGAATAAGAGTTATGCGGATACGGCATCCGTACTTGGCGTTCCATCCTGGTCGGTAAAGAAATATGCGGAACAGTGCCAGAATTATTCGGAACAGGAACTGAAGAAGATTATGGAAGCCTGTCAGGATACCGACTATAAATTAAAGACCAGTCAGGCATCGGATGTAGTGGCAGTGGAAGTACTGCTGATATCATTGAGCCGGTAGCTGGTATGTGCCGCGCAGGAATGCAATGAGTCAAAACATACTGCAGATATTGTTATACCTGGATGCCGGAATTATTACACAAAAAAACAGAACCTCAATGGGTTCTGTTTTTTTGACGGTTTTGATTATATATGTGCAGCCTTACATATGTAATCAATTATAAAAATATATATGAGTCAGATTAAGCCATCTTGTTGACAGCAGCTGTAAGACGTGATACTTTACGAGA
>ERZ808242.1191-NODE-1191-length-15583-cov-6.542761_pt1 | contig 15583 bp, 16 predicted proteins | sample MGYA00521244_ERZ808242 | MGnify/ENA primary metagenome ERZ808242 (study PRJEB31516, sample SAMN03275573) | gut metagenome | biome: mammalia-associated habitat; material: feces | host: Papio cynocephalus | place: Kenya | collected 2012-07-27 ... | reverse complement strand
ACGATGCGGCGGAAGATGGCCTCGCCCTCGCGGTCCGGGTCGCACGCGTTGACCAGCGTGCCGTAATCATCCGAGGCGAGCAGCCGCGCGACGATCCGGTACTGTTTGTCGGCTCCGCGCTGCCGGTTGACCTTCCACTTCCATTCCGGCGTCGGGTCGAGGGGCAGCGCGTCCATGCTCCACTTGTCCCAGCCGCGGTCCTTGTATTCGTCCGGGGTGAGCAGGTCGACGAGGTGTCCCTGCGCCCAGGTGACGGCGTCCGCGCCGCAGCGGATCCATCCGTCCTCGTTCCTTCCGCCTCCCAGCGCCGAGGCGATGGCCTGGCCGACGGAGTGCTTCTCCGCGATGATGAGTCTTCCCATGGTCGTTGTCTTCCTTCCTTGGTGGGTTCCGGATCCCGGCCGTGCCGGTCCCGGGTATGGAAAGGCCGCGTCCGCATGGACGCGGCCGGATGGGTTGCGTGCGCCGGTCACAGCTTGACGAATCCGAGCAGCGGGGCGAACACGGCCGCGACGCCGAACAGCGCGACGAGGACGAACACCACGCCGAGGATGTACGCGACGATGCAGACCGCGGTCCTTCCGCCCGCTCCGCCGGCCATGTCCATCATCGGGCTCTGCATACGCTTCGCGACGATCGCGCACACGCCCGACATGACGACCGCGAGCAGGACGAGCACGATCTGCAATCCGCCGTTCAGCCGCACGGTCCAGTCCCACAGCTCGCCGAGCAGTCCGGCGACCGTTTCCAGAAGATTCTCCATTCCTTTTTCCTTCCTTTGTTGCTATCGAATGGCCCTCCCATCTTGACGCCGCCGGGGAGCGGCGGCGGTGCACCATGTCTACAGGTTTTCGCAATCGCCGCGAACTTGTAGACATGGTGCACCGCGCGGAGGTCGGAACCGCGGCATCCTTGATTGGACAGCAACCGATCAAGGCAAGGAGTCTGATTTTGTCCAGCAGCAGCAACAGGGCGAGGGACCAGCGCCGCGACATCGCGCGCGCGATCCGCAAGGCCCAGCAGTCCAAGATGGCGGCGCTCGAGGCGTACGCGCAGGGTCTGACCGATCTGAGGTCCCTCCGCATGGAGGTCAAGGAGCTCGAGGCGAGGGTGGAAGGCCCCCTGCGCGCGGCGGCGAAGGACGCCGGCAACACGGCCGCCGACATCCGCGCCGTCGAACGGATCGTGAACGAGCTCTCGGGAAGCGGCCGGGAGGAGGACGGACAATCCTCCGCGCCGGTGGGGGACGATGCGGAACCGGACCTTCCGGAGGCGGACGGCGCCCCGTCCGGACAGCCGCCGGCGGAACCGGTTCCCGACGACCCCGGCGCCGGGCGTGATACCGACGGCGGGGAACGGCCCTGGGAAGGAGGCATGTGATGGCCGCGCGCAGAAGCGCGCCGCGTCCGATGCCGCGTCCCGTCCGCTGGCTGGCGATGTTCCTGGCGTTCGTCTTCGTCGTCTCGCTCGGCGTGGTCGTCAACCATTCGGCCGGCAAGGCGTCCGACGGCACCGACGACAGGTCAGCCTCCTCGTCCGCCGCCACGGGGTCGGGCAAGGGCGCGTCCGGATCCGACGGATACGCCGGGCTGAAGGCCGCCGGGCTTCCCGCCCCGGGCAAGTGGTCGCGCCAGTCGCTCATCTCCACCGTCAAGGGCAAGGACGGCAAGCGCACCGCGGAAGCGGGCCAGTCCGTCGGCAAGGGCGGCCCCGTGGACGTCGCGTTGGAGACGGTCAACAGCCTCCTCGACCCGAAACCGTCCGACGACGAATGGAGCCGGACGGTGCAGGGCCTCTTCCAGGACGACCTTGCCGGCGAGTCCCACGGACCGTCGAACATGGCGCGCTACTGGTGGCGGCAACGTCGGGCCGACCCGGACCTCCTGTGCACCGGACGAAGCTCCGACCTGCTCATCGTCCAGTCCTACAACTGCTCCACCGACCATGAATACCAGGGCGACGCCCACGGCATGGTCAAGGGCACGCAGGCGTGGACCCAGGGATCCGACAAGGTGTTCTTCGACGTCCCCGAATCGATCTCGTCGAGCATCGGCGCGTCCACCGACCCGCAGACGGCGGTCTCGAAATACTACGACGCGGTCGCCTTCCCCATGGACGACGGCATGTGGTACGTGACGGTCGAATGCCCCGCCTCGGGCGACCAGCCGATTCTCGACGACAAGGGCGACGAGACCGACTACGGGTCCCTGGACGACGTGCCCGCGGGAAAACGCGTCTGGATCTCGGACGGATCCGTCGGCGTTGGCACGAACCAGCGTCCATGCCAACCGGTCGAGATAACCGTCGGCGGGCAGAAGCCGTTCTGGTACATCGGCACGGACGAAGGGGACTGACATGGCCGCGCCATACCCGCGGCGCCGCCGCATCCGGCGGAGGGTCCTTCCCATCATCGCCGTGCTGTGCGTCGTGATGACCACCGGCGCGTGCAATCCGCTCGACGTGCTCCACTACCTCGCCGGATGCAAGGACGGCTCCTCTTCCTCCTCGTCCACCACGGCCGCGTCCACGGCGAAGGGCGACTGGACGAAGAACGTCGGCAAGACCGAAGGCGAGATCAAGAGCATGTGGTCCGGCTACGTCTCGCCATGCTCGGGCTACAACGTCTCCTACGGCGGATCCAGCCTGCAATGCACCTGGTGGGCGTGCATGCGCCAGCGCGCCCTCGGCCACGACCTCGGCAACGGCTCGTGGGGCGACGGCGGACAGTGGGGCGCGTCCGCCAAGGCGCGCGGATGGAAGCAGGGCGCCAAGGCCGGCGGCATCGTCTCCTTCTCGCCCGGCTCCCGCGTCGAGTACACCACCGGCGGCGGATGGACCACCGACTCCACGTACGGGCACGTCGCCGTGGTCGAACAGGTCGACGGCGACAGCGTCCACATCACCGAGGGCGGCAGCGGCTTCAGGAACAGCGCCGGCGTGGTGTCGATCCACTCCGGAGTCATCAGCGCGCATCTGGCGGGCGCCAGCTTCTGGTATCCGGACGGCTCCTCGTCATCGTCTTCGTCCTCCGGCTCGTCCTCCTCGTCGTCGCACGCCACGACATCGGCGAAATGGACGTGCTCCACATCCTCGTCGGACGATTCGGACTCGGGCAACGTGAACGTCAAGTACGACGGGAACGGCTGGCACGCCAGCCCCGCGGACGCGAAGGGCATCGCCAAGCAGATGATCGCCAGCGGCTACAAGGAATGGAACAACGACACCGACTGGGACGCGCTCGTGTGGATCTGGGAGCACGAGTCCGGCTGGCGGTGGGACGCGGAGAACCCGGCCAGCGGCGCCTACGGCATCCCCCAGTCCCTGCCGGCGGAAAAACTCGCGTCGGCCGGCAGCGACTGGAAGGACAACGCCGCGACCCAGATCAAATGGGGCCTGCAATACATCAAGCAGCGTTACGGCAGCCCGTCCAAGACCAAGGAGTTCTGGGTGAAGCACAACGCCTACTAGCGTTCTGGGCGAAAGCCACCGGAGCCCGACAAGCGGATAAGCATGTACGTACATATGTATGCGCTTATCCGCTTTTTCGTTCGTGTAGACATCGTGTCCCGCCGGCCCCTGCCCGTCGACGGACGATCGTGCCATGTGGTCCGTGGCGGTTCCGGGAGACGCCCGGTCCGGGACCATGGAAAGGAAGGCCGGCATGACGGAAGGCAATGTGACGGGAATCCTGGTCCCGGAGGGCGGCGACCCCCGCCCCGTGGAACTCGGGAAGGACGCGGGATCGGTCGGTGATTCCCTGAGGAGACTGGTCGGCGGGAGCTTCGACGTGCTGTCGATCGTGATTCCCGGGGTGGATCTGTGGGTCAACGACGACGCGACTTCCACTCAGGGCCCGAACCGCGCGGTGTACGCGACCAAGGCCATGGAGGAGCGGGGCTATCTCAGCCAGATCGACTTCGAGCACGTGTCGGCCGAGGGGGAGCTGTACACCATCCTGTCCGGTCCGGTCGTCGCGCTCGGATTCGACCCGGACACCGGCGAGAGCGTGTCCCTGACCGACGCGCAGGCGAAGGCCGTCGGCGAATACTTCACCGAGACGTCGCCCGCGGGCAGCGGCCTGCTCGAGGCCCTGAGGCTGCGCCTCGGCGTTTCGCCGTTCGGCGCCGACCCGACCGACCTGGCCGACCCGACCAACATCGCCTCCGGCGCCACGGCTCCGGACGCCGTCGACGGAAGGGGCGCCGTATGAACGGGGAGGACATCAGGCTCATGGAGTCCGCGCTGCTGGACCACGCGCGGCCGGCCGCGCGCGGCCGGCAGGGCGCCGCCATATCGGCGCTCCTGTCCGCCGACGAGCGGGCGGCGGTCCACGACGTCGTGCTCGCGTTGGCCGACATGGCAGAACGGACCGGGACCTCCTGGAGCGCGGAACCGGAGCTGACGTTCCGCGGAGGCGGTTCGGAGGTCCCCGTCGTCCTCTTCCGAGGCACGGACGAGGATCGTCCCGCCTACCTCTCCGTGGACGCTTTCGCCAGACCACGCGGGTCCGGCGGTCCGCGGCTGCTGGCGAGCTACGGCATCACCGACACCATCATGACGAGCCTCGACGGGGCGGACGACCTGGCCTCCGTGGTCGCCGAGAGCCTCGGCCATCCGCGCGTCCCGCCCGCGGGCTCGTGCGGTCCGACCGCGACACGCATGTCCGAGTGGTACCGCGGCGTCATGGACCGTCTGACCGCGTTGGGCGAGGAGAACCTGCGCACGCGCGCCATCGAGCCCGGGGAGGAGGCGTACCACGTCGCCGAGGGCGTGTACGTCACCGAGCGGCAGTTCTCCGACGTGCTTCCCGGCCCTACGCTCAGGAACCGTTTCATCATGATGTCGTTCGGCGTGGGCTGGGATCCGGACGAGGCGAGCCTGCGCTGGAGCGACTGGGACTATTGGAGCGACGCGGCCGCGGATCTCGCGGTCGCGGCCGGCGGCGAGGACGGATGCTACTGGACCAGCTGCGAGTGGGCCGAGGAGGACTATCCCGGCCAGCTGTCCGCGCGGACGGTGCTGGATGACGGGTCGCCGTCCCTCGGCCCGGTCCGCTGAGTCCCGTCCGACACGCGATAGGCGGCTGTCCGCGGACGGGGCGTTGAGGGTTCGGGGACGGAAACGAAAAACGGCCGGTGTTTCCACCGGCCGCGGCTCCCGCCGTCAACTAAATATTGTGTTTGGAATATGTGCAACACTTAGCGTCGGCGGAATGTAAGCGGATAAGCATGTGCGTATATGCATACGTGCCCGTCGGCTTTTTCTTTTTTGCGTCATGTAGACATCGTGTCCCGTCCCGCCCTCCGCGTCGGACGGAAGATTCTCTTAGGCCGGGAGGCGGGAGGACGCGGGAACGGTTCCCGCGCGTCCGCTCCCATGGATGGAAGGACAGGATCATGGCCGAGGGAGACAACTGGTACGACGTGCGCGTGTACGTGGCCAATCTCGGGAAATACAACGAGGGGACGCTGATGGGCGCGTGGGCGACGCTTCCCATGGAACGGGACGAGCTCGACGCGTTCCTGCGCGACGAGGTCGGCATCGACACGGATCCCGCCATGGTGCAGGCCAAGCTCGCCAGGGGCGGGCGACCGTACGAGGAATACCAGATCGCCGACTGCGACATGCCGTTCTGGATGCCGAAAGGCCTCGTGGACGAGAACACGAATCTTGAGGACCTCAACGTCATGGCGGGCGTCATGTCCACCCTTTCCGGCGGCATGGACGACGCGAGGAAGGCGCAGGTCTGGGCGGACGACAACATGATCTCCGACATGTCCGCCCGTGGTGCCGCCTCCTCGCTTCCGCTCGTGTTCGCGAACTACGCGCTCCAGGCCGACGACATACCGTTCCACGAATACGAGGCGGGAACGCGGGAGGATCTCCATGTCTCGTCGAACGAGGAGGCGTTCGCCTGGTCGGTCGCCGAAACCGACCCGGAGCTCAGGGAGGCGTTGGACGGGAGGTTCGGCACCTTCATCGACATGGAGGCCGTCGGCAGGGATTATTCCCTCGACTGCGTCCTGTACGACGACGGATACCTCGACAAGGCCGAGGACGAGGGCGTCGACCCGACGATGTACTCGCGTGGGGAGCTGACGTGCCTCGCGGGACTGGACGACGGGGACGGCATGTGCGCGGCGGCGGATCTCGCCGACGACATGGGGAAGGGGCTGGCGCGATGACCGCGGACGGAGATCTCCTGCTGCGGGTCTATGTGCAGGCCGTGTCGGACGGCCGAGGCGCATGGCTGGAGCTGCCGGCCCTGCCGGACGGTCTCGAGGGTGTCCTGCGCGACGGAATCGGCCTCGGCGTGGACGAGGGGTATTTCATCGCGGATTTCGAGCCGTGCTGGTACAGCGGCGTGCTGGGCTCCCATCTGGACGATTATTCGGTCGAATCGTTGAATCTGATGGCGCGGAGCGTGTCCCGCGCCCGTGACCTCGCCGTGGCCGGCGGAGAGGACGGGGCGTCGTTCCTGGACATGCTGGCGACGGAGGCGGAGGCCGAGGGGCTGTCCGACCCGTCCGCCCTGGCGGCGTTGGCGTCCCGCGCGCGGGACGTGGCCGAAACGTGGGTTCCGTACTCGCTACCGGCTTCGAGACGTGTGGAAAGCCCCTGGCCGGACGAACTGTACGGCGCGCATATCGCGTTCGGACTGATGGGGGAGGAGGCGTTCGACCGGCTGGACTACTGCATGGATCTGAAGCGCCTCGGCTCGGACGCGGCGATGAACGATGGCGTGACGACCGGGGCTACCGGTTTCGTCACGCAGCACGATCCGCTGGTCCCGGACGGGCCGTTGCCCGCGGACGTGCGTTCCGGGGTGGAGGCGTTCGCCGGCGCGTGGGCGCCGGAGCCGGTGGCGTTCCGTCCGTTCGACATCATGGACATCGTCCGCGGGGGCGAGACGGTCGCGGACTACACGCTGGCGGCCACGGGTCCGGATCCGGGCACCCCGGTCTACCAGTGCGTCGTCGGGGAGGGGTTCGACGTGGATTCGGACGTGTTCGGCCTCGCCGTGATGGATTCCCTGGACGAGACGTTGCGCCGCATCCACGACGCGCGCGCCGGCATGGGTGATTTCGACGAGGTCGCGCGCGGGGTGATGGGCGTGGAGCCTGGCGCGCCGGACGGACGCGGCGACGGCCCCGATTCCCTGGCGCTCGACCTGGGCTATGTGCTTCCCGTCCCGTTGACGTCGTTCCAGCCGCGGCCGACGGCCGCCTCCGCGACGGACGTCGCGGACCCGATGCTGCTGGCCTCCGACCCGTCCTCCGTGTCGCGTGGCGTGTGACGTGCTGGCCTCGCCGGTCGTGTTTTCTCGTTCGATGGGGAGGGCCGGCACGCCGGACGCGCCGTGTCGCGGCGGCGGTTGCAAGCCGAGGCGTGGCCGGCGTGCCGACCCTCCCCGTCCCCGTCCCGCCTGCGGGACGGGTTCGCACGGTGTCCTCCGGTCCCGCGTGCGGGGGCGGAGTCCGGTCGGGGTTCCGGGTATGGCGGACGTTTTCGTCTTGTTTTTCCGTCCTTGGACGGCCGAAGCCGGAGGCGGCGCTTCGTGCGTCTCCTCCGGCTTCGTTTCCGTGGGGTTCGTGGTTTTTATCGGCGGTGGTGCAGTGTGGTGTCGATTCCGTCCTCGAGCATGTCGTTTATCGCGGCGTCGTATCCGGCCTCCCATCCTTCCTGGTAGATTTCGTCGTATTCGGCCTCCCAGTCCTCCCATGTGGGTGCCGTGGCCTGCCATTGCCATCGTGTGTTGGACACGTGCACGGGCGTGCCGTCGGCTCCTTGGATGGTTTCGGGCGGGGTGAGCCATTCGATTCGTCCGTTCTGGTCGATTTTCGCGAATCTGCCTTGGCTTCCGTCCGTGAGGCTGTCCAGTCCGGCCGTCCATGCGAGTATCGCGTTGCGGCTGTCGGATTGGTATCTTCCGTGTTCGTATCGGTGGGCGATTCCGTTGTGGGCGATGTATCCGGTCTCGCCGGTTCGGAGCGTGTAGCGGAACGGGTGGGTGTTCTCGTCGGTGATGGCTCCGTGGGTGGCGAGTCGGAAGTGCATGAGGCATGGCATGGTTTTGAGTTCGTTCCAGTGGGCGGCGATGAATTCCATCGTGAGGGCGTTGTCGTGGTTGCGGAATCGGTGCAGTTTCGCGCCGTCGTGCCATGCGATTCCGGCTCCGTCTGGGTTCGCGTCGCTCATGAGGGCGATTTGTTCGATGGTGGGCATGCAGTCCTTGTCGGCGGTCGTGATGACGCACATCAGTGGTTCTCCTTTCGTGCGGCGAGGCGCATGGCTGGCGTGGTTCGGGGCGCTTGGTAGGCGCTTTTGGCGCTTTCGCGGGTGATGTCGCGGATTTTGAGCGTGTGGCGTTCGTGGTTCTCGAAGTAGCGCCACATGTGGCTTGCCCATTCGAGGGCGGGGCGGAGTTTGTGGGCGGTGGTTTCGTCCCATCGTCCGAAGGTGCGCAGTTCGATGGTGTTGGCGTGGTCGGCGTTGACGGCGGTGCCTTTGCCGCTGTAGTAGTCGTGTTCGAGGGCGCACCAGCGGGCGCCGGTGGCGTGGCGCATGTTGAGGTCGGCGGCCTGCCTGCTGTTGAGCGCGCCGAGTGCCCAGTACCAGCGGCTCGGGGTCTGGCGGCTGGTGCGGCGCACGTGCATGTGGCCTCCGGCCCTGTCGGGTTCGCGTGATTCGGTGTGGATTGACGCGGCGAGTTCGCTGATGGTCTGGAAGTCCTCGCGGGTGAGGATTCGCGTCTGGTATTCGCACCCGTCGTCGTCGAGGCTGAGGTCGGGGCACCAGCCCGCGATGAGGGGGTGGTTTCTGAGCGTGTCGCGGTCGTGTTCGCCGTTGACCTCGATTTCGAGGCCGATGGTGAGCATGTGGGGGTGCTCCTGCATTTTGAGCCAGCATGGGCTGGCCGCGTAGTCGGGGTCGTTGCGCCGTTCGCACAGGTCTTCCCAGCAGTCGGGGCAGTAGGCCGAGTCGCCGTCCCATTCCGCGCAGTCGCGGCACAGCGTGTCCCCGCACTCGTCGCATCTCATGGCGCAGTCCCAGCAGAGCCGTGTTTCGTCGCACGTCTCGCACCACCTCGTGCAGTTCTCGCACACCGTCGTGCCGCACTCTTCGCAGCTTGTTTCGCAGTCCTCGCAGAGCGTGTTCCCGCACGCGCATGTGTAGCGGCAGTCGGGGCAGAACGTGTTCCCGCATCCGTGGCATTCCCCTCCGCAGTCCTCGCATGTCTCCGCGCCGCATGCGTCGCATTCGTTCACGCCGGTTTCCGGCGTGAGTCCGCAGGATTGGCATTCGCGGCGCTGTTCCTCGTTGTTGTCGTTCATGGTTTTTCCTTTCGTGGTCGTCCTGTCTTTCGGACGCATGACGGTGGGCCGCCGTGGCCGTGCGTTGCGCAAGGCGCGTGGCTGGCATGGGCATCCGGAGACCCGTGGTATACACCACGGGGCGATGGTTGCCCGTGCCGGACGCGCGGATCCTTGCGAAGCGCCGGACGCGGTGGCACGCTGGCATGCGCCCGACCTCGGGTTTTCGTCGGGTCTTCGCGTCGGTGGTCGTGTTTTCTTTCGGTGGTCGTGTGGTTCTCGTTTTCGTGTTCGTCGGGTCTTCGGTCTCGTGGGTCGTTTTCATTTGGGCGGGGAAGGGGCTTCGGGGCTCAAGGGAAGGCCGTTCGCGGCTTTCCCGTGTCGTCTGGTTTTTGGCTGGCTGGTTCCCTCCTCCGCGCATGGTTTGACATTTTAGGAAGTGTGTTTTACACTTTAGGAAGTTCCTTGGTTTCGCCGTTCGTTCCGTCCGTGGGCGGGGAGGCGGCTCCGGGGCCAGGAGGGAAGGCGTCCGCCTTCCCGGTTTCGCTTTGTTTTTCAAAAAAAAGGGGGTCGGTCGTGGCCGATGTGGTGGATGGTCTGACGTGGACGAGGTCCAAGGCGGACATGCGCATGTATCGGGAGATGTTCGGCATGTCGACGGTCGAGATGGGCCGTCTGGCCGTGGTGGACGGGCGCACGGTGCGCGCGTGGGAGAACCCGCGCGAGTGGGTGCCGGACCGCACGTCATGGATGGCGGCGGAAGCGTTGTGGCGGGACTCGGACCGTCTCGCGCGGGAGCTCGCCGGTGAGGATCCTGCGGTCCTGCCGTACTGGACGTGCGCGTCGGCGCCGGGCGCCATCGCGGCGCGGATCGCGGCGGGGCGCCTGTCGGCGGCTGGCCGCGCGTGGGACGTGTCCTGGTCGCGGGACGGGGTCCCGGACGGCGGGAAGTCCCGTTTCCGCCTGATGACGGACATGCTGCGCGTGCACGGCGACCGGGCCGCCGCCCTGTTCGGCGTGTCCAGGCAGACGGTGGTCGCGTGGCGGCGTCCGGCGTCGCCCGGCTCCGTCCCGACCCCGGAGGCGTGGGGGGCGCTGGACGGCCTGTGGGACGGGATGGTCGCCCGCGCGGCCGAGTTGGCGGACATGATGGCGGACGCGGCGGAGCGCGCGGCCGAGGCGGGGCGCCGCCGGGTCCCGCCGTCGTTGACGTTCTACCGTCTGCGGTCGGACTGGACGGCCTGGCACGACGAGGGCGACTGGCTGGCCGAGGACTGCTCGGTGTGGCTCGCGGAGGTGCTGCTGCACGACAGGGGCCTGGAGCCGTCGACGGTGTACGCGGATCCGAATCCCAAGGCGATGTTCTGACGCCGCGCCCTGCCCTGCGGTCGGTGCGCGATCGTGCAAGCGTGTAAACGGATAAGCGGATAAGCATGTGCTTACATGCTTGTCCGCTTTTTTCGTCCATGTAGACATCGTGTCCCGTCCCGCCCTCCGCGCGCGGCGATGATGGCTTTCAGGACGGACGTCGCGGAGGCGGGAGCGGTTCCCGCCTACGGGCGTCCACGACAGGAAGGAGACCGCCATGGAGCGGGACGAGACCGGAAGGGACGGCGCGGCGCGTCCGGCGCGCTGGGCGCGCGTGAATTTCCCGAACAAGTTCGTGCATCCGCACGAGTTCACGGCCAGGGACGGACGCGTGTTCGACAAGATGTACGTGTCCATCCCGCCGGGGGTGAGGCTCAACGGCGTGGACCTGGGGGGATGGGCGTTCGACCATTTCGCCAAGCCGCGCGAGACCGAGCAGAAGGTCAACGGCCGGCCGGTCGCGATCAACTTCCGGCCCGGCGAGCCGGTCCGCCTGTTCAAGGGCAGGGGCGACGCGCGCCGCACGATGGAGATCGCGAACCCGTGGGACCTGTGCAGGGCCGTGAAGGCGCACAACGACGAGTACGAGAAGGCGCGCCAGGAGGCCGCGGCCAAGGCCGAGGAGGAGCGCCGGGCCGCCCAGACGCCGGCGGACGGCGTGGACGAGTTCGACACGTTCGGAGAGACGGAGTCGGCCGACGCCGGGTACGGGCCGCTCGACCCGGCCGACCCGACCGCCATGGCGATGATGTCGGCGGACGCCGCGGGGCCGACGCTGTGAGCGGGTGGACGAACCTCACGCTCCCGAACAAGTTCGCGCACCCGTTCGGATTCCGCACCCGCGACGGCCGTGTCCTGGAACGCATGCTCGCGACCATCCCCAAGGGCGTGGTCCTGCCCGACGGGCGCGACGTGGGCGGCTGGAGCCTGAGCGTGTTCGCGACCCCGTGGGCGCTGGCGCAGAAGCGCGCCGGAAGGCCGGTGAGCATCGGACTGCGGTCGGACCGTCCCGTCGAGCTGTTCCGGGGGCGCGGGCCGAAGCGGCGCACGCTCCGGCTCGACGGGCCGGACGGGCTGCGCGCCGCGCTGGACGCGCACCGCATGGCCCGGCGAGCGGCCGCGGGCGCGCCGGAGACGTCCGCGCGGATGGCGGGACGGCTGGACGACGCGGCCCCGCCCTTCGACGGGCCCGCCTCGGACGAGGGCCTGCGCCTGTTCTCGGACCTCGCGTTCGACACGGGCTTCGTGTCGCGCATGGACTCGCTCGCGGCGCGTTTCGCGGACGATTTCGTCCATGGCCGCTACGATCCGCGCGCGGCGTTGGACGAGACGAGGTCCCTGGCCGCGGAGACGGCCATGCTCCTGGAGACGGCCACCGGCGCCGGATACGGTGACGGGGCGGTCGGATGCGCCGCCGGGCTCGCGCTGTCCGCGGCGACCGACGTGGTCAACGGCCGCGTCGACTCGCTCGTGGACGAGGGGCTGGCCGATCCGCGCGTCGCGGCCGCGAACCGCCGCGCGAGGACGGAATCCGGGCCTCCCGCGGACGAGGGCATGGCCGGATGCCTGCGCATGTTCTCCACCGCCTACGGGCGCACCGAGGAGACCGATGTGTTCGGCGACGGCATGCCCGTCGCCGACGTGATGATGGATGGCCTGTCCGCCGTGGCGCGGGCGATGTAGGAAGGAGACGGGAAATGGAGACGACATTGACGGTCCCGAGGGCGTTCGCGTCCCTCGACCCGTCGTCGGGCGTGCTGCTCGTCGGCATCCCCAAGGGCGTGGTCCTGTCCGACGGGCGCGACGTGGGCGGCTGGAGCCTCGCCAAGCCAGCCGACGCGCGGGAACGTGCCGACTGGATGGAATCCGGCGACGTGCGCGTCACTTTGGGGGTGGGGGACGTGCGCCTGGAAAAGGGTTCCGGCGACGACGTCGAGACGGTGGCGGTCGCGGCCGGCGAGCTCGTGGACGCGGTCGCGGCCCGGTTCGCCGACGTGCGCCGTCCCGTCGTGGACACGCGTTGGACGCCGGATTTCGGCTTTGACGTCGGGGATTCCATAAGGCTCGACCGGTGTCCGGAATGCTTCGACCCGGACCGCGTCGACCGCGGGTCGGGACGTCGGGCGTACTACGCGACGCCCGACGGCGGGAGCCTGCGTCTGACGGAGCGTTTCTGGTTCGATCCGAACCTGGGCGACTTCCAGGAGGCGTGCGCCGACTACGTGTCCGCCGCCGGCATGAGGGCCGAGGCCAGGGACACGTCGTGCGTCGGCATGGGCGAGCCTCCCGCGCGTCTAGACATGGGCGTGGCGGACCTGGCCGTGGCGGCGTCCGGCACCGCGTGCGGCGGCCTCGACCCGACGGACCTGGCCGACCCGTCCAACATCGCCGGAACCACGGCGGACGGGGGATTCACGCTATGAGCGATTTCAATCCGGGGAACTTCTACTGCGGCACGACGGCCGACTGGACGGGATGCGCCCGTCCGGACCGGCGTCCCGACCACTCGTCGCCCTCGGGCTCGGACTACTGGTACTCCGATTCCGGGGTGGTCCGCTATTCGGACCATTGGGGAAGCGAGGTCGCGTCCTGCGACTGGTACCTCGACGGCGCGGAGGGCAGCAGCTTCGACGACGACGGCGGATGGCGCTCCGGATATGCGACGTGGGACGCCTTCGCGCTCAAACCGTACGAGGTGACGGTCTACCATCCCATGCTCCTGTCCGACGATTCGTTCGCCCGGCTCGGCGAACAGGTCCGCGAGGGAACGACGTCGTACGGGGACGTGCCATACGCGTCGTACCGGGTGCGGCCCGACATGATCGTCGACGGATGCGTGCGCGTCGCGGGCGGGGAGGACGGCTGCCTGACCCCGTTCGACGGGCGTTGCCTCATGTGCGTGGATGTCGCGGACTGGACCGATTCGGAACGCGCCGGATGGGATCCGTCGCCGTTTCCGGACATGACGGATGGCTTCGGCATCGCCGCCGACGCGGATTCCACGGACGGGCTCCATCTCGGACGCTGATGCGTGGATAGGCGTGTACGTACATACTTATCCGCGCATTTGATTACGTGCCGGTCGTGCCGGTGTACGTACGCCGTGAATGAGCAGGGGCGGAGCCGCATTGAACTGCGCTCCGGTCCGTTTTCGTCGGCAAAGCGGACGCGTCCAAGGATGCGGTCGAGCTAACGGTGCCGGCGGGGGCGGATATGGGGGTATCCTTCGCGTTCTCCGTCCTCGTCGCGCAGGTCTCCGGCGTTCGCCGCTTTTTGCGTCCCTGGAACAGTTAATATGCGACACGTGGTCACTTGGTCCATAAACGGTGGTTTCCGGGACGGGCCACGAAAACCGGGACTCGTCTCCGGCACTCCGGTGGAAAACGTTCCGAAACCCGTCCCGCAATCAATGTTCCGAAATGCGATGCTACTGACGGGTAGTGGCACGGCTTCGGCCGAAGTCGTCGGTGGCCTGATCTCGGACCTCGCGATTGTGGTGATTCCAGCGACAACGAGGTTGATAGGCGTTGTAGAAGCGAAATGGCGCAACAGTTAAATTCAGCAGGTGCGACACGCCCGACTTGAAATACAGCTCGCCAACACGCGCTGACGATAGTGGAACCGGTATTTCGGCATGAGCCGATTCGTCGGGATCAGCCACCGAAGGCGAGTTTCTGCATGGTGCGTGCTGGCATGAACGCGTCCATCGCGGCCTTTTGCCTGTGCTCCATCACGTCCGCCCTGGTCGTCGCCTCCACGGCGTCGCGCATGAGGTCGGTGTTGACGCCGACGTATCGCATGGTCGTGGCGACATTGCTGTGTCCAAGCAGCTGGGACACGAGCAGGATGTTGCATCCGGTCCGGTAGTAGGCGAAGGTCGCGAAACGCCGACGCAATGAATGGCTGGGGTATGCGGTCGCCTCCTTGATACGCGTGCCGACGTATTCGGCGCAGGCGTGGCCGCCGAACCTTCCTGGGAAGAGCCAGTCGCCTCCGCGTCGTCTGATGGCGCGCGCGAGCTCGCCCGGGACGGGCAGCACGCGCTCCTTGATGCCCTTGCCATGGATGAGCAGACGCATGTCCTCGGGATTGTCCTCGATGTCGGTGTCCGCGTTGATCTGCACCATCTCAAGCCGGCGTAATCCCATCCAGGCTCCGAACATGACCGCCAGCACGGCGTCCTCGTCGGCTGATTTCAGTCCCTCGTTGATGGCGTGTTCGGGGCAGATCAGCCCGCCTTTGGGCTTGACCGGGATCACCGGCACATCGTCGATGGGGTTGTGCGTCGCGCGGTCGTGGGCCACGGCCCACTCGTAGAAGACCTTCACGCAGCCGCGCGCGTTGCGTTTCGCGTCGAAGTCCATGTCGCTGCGGAGGAAGTAGTCAATCACCGCGTCCGCGTCGACCTGGTCGATGGGGCGGTCCACTATGCGGCTGAACCGGCTGATTTGATACCAGCGCGTGCGCAGTGTCTCGCGGGTGCGGCCGACGGCCAGTTGGCTGGAAAGCCATTCCTCGATGCTTTCCAGCCAGTCCGCCCGCGCGGTGACGTGGGCACAGCCATAGCTGTTTCTGTTCGTCCAGTTTGTCATGATGGTTCACTCCATTTTGCTGGATGGTCTTTGAGATTGACAAAGGGAGGAAGGCTTCTGTGCCTTCCTCCCCAAAGAGACTATGACTGCTGAGGTATGTTGCCGCCGCCGGCTGATTCACATGTTCTGGATGGTGTTTCCCATGGCTTTGAACATTTCCTGTTCCCAGAGTCGGAAATCGGCCTCATTGCCGGATTCCTGGAATTGATAATCGGACGGTCACTGGTTCAAGCCCAGTCGCAGGAGCTTGGAGTGGAACCCTTACATGAGTAAGGGTTTTCTCATATTCAGGGCATGGTGGAAGTCGTG
>ERZ808242.1185-NODE-1185-length-15653-cov-20.170599_pt1 | contig 15653 bp, 12 predicted proteins | sample MGYA00521244_ERZ808242 | MGnify/ENA primary metagenome ERZ808242 (study PRJEB31516, sample SAMN03275573) | gut metagenome | biome: mammalia-associated habitat; material: feces | host: Papio cynocephalus | place: Kenya | collected 2012-07-27 ... | reverse complement strand
GCGAAATGGCCCGAAGCTGTTGCCTGACTCAAAAATAGCAGGACAGAGGAGAATCGCTGTCAAAGCTAGAATGAACTTTTGACTGTTTCAATCGTCTTTGCTATTTTCTTTTAAGCCAACCTCTAAATAATCCTCCTTTAAATAGAGAATCAATTATGAAGAAAATATCAGCAATAAGAATAAACAAGAACGATGGCAAAAGAATGCGAGTATACTTTTCTGCAAAAGTATCTCCTTTATTGATCTTCAATCCCATTTTGAACATATAAAAGATTACGCCAGAGTGCAAGAAAAAAATAATTAGCAGTGCAAATAAAAACCCTTGTATTGCGTCAGTTGGAAACCAGTTTGAGTATAAAATACCACTGATCAAAAGGCTTGAGAGAAAAATTCCACTTTCTATCATCAAAACAACTTTCAAAGCGTTAAACATGACGCCACCGCCAATTCCAATGCCACCAGACCAAAGAAGATTGGCTTGTGTGCAGAAATTCTCAACCACACGAAACAATGTGGCATTCTGTTTTCCTTCGATAAATCCGTTGTTAGCAATAGCATATATTTTCAGTTTACTATTATTTCCTTTGCAGAAACTTTCCATTTCATGAAAAAAAGACAATATATGAGATGGGACAGAATCAACATATAGAGGAATCAAAAAGATTACTGTATCGGCATCGATCAGCTCTTCAAAAATTTTTTTGTAATCGCTTTTTGTTCGTAATCTTAAAAAAACTTTTTGCCCTCTTATGAATAAACTTTGTAATTTCCCAAAATAGCTGGAAACACTGAAGCGTTTTTTGGGGCTTCCATTTATAAAAACAGTTTTCACTCTATGACTCCTGCCAATTGCTCTGGATTTTCAACAAATACAACTTGTGACTTTCTGTATCCATAATTTATTGCATTTCTTTTAACTATTTGCTCAAAGGTGGTTTTCTCTTGATCCAAAATATCGCCATATACATAAACCTTTATAATTTTATGCTCCCCATAGCGAAGTGTGTGATGCATCTGCCCACCTCTATATGTACTCAACGGCGTTGAAAGCCCAATGCTTCGATCTATAATAGCTTTCACAGATGGGCTGTATGTTCCATAAAAATTTTCAGTAATAATGATAAGTTCATCTGCTCGTCCCACAATGCGAGAAATATATTGTAAATTGTCATGCATAAAACATTCTGCGGGATGCTTTGTCCAACAATCAAAACAACCTTGACAGTTGGCATATTTTCCATTTGCATAGATTAACTGATTACATTTTGTTCTTAAGAAATTGTCATAATTTGTGTCTAAGTCATTTATGATTACTCTCATAAGTCTATACCTTTAATTAAACAACTATTTTCCTGATTTTCAGCAATAATAAGGATATAATATGCTTGTTAATATTATTAGAGAAGATATTTATAAACAAACAATTTATGCAATAGATATACATAAGCTGCATGACAGAGCTAAATTTACATGATCTACTCGATAGCGCGAGGGCCTGTTCTGACATTATTTGCCTTGACAAGACAGGAATAAGAGTTGGTGCAAAATAGTATAGTTGCATTTTTAGGCTGTCTTTATTGTGTTAATATTGAGCCATGGTTTATAAAGTTGCTATCAGAACACAAGTCGGGAGATTCAATAGTGATATCGAAATCGATATTAATAATGATGGAACACTCACAGGAAATTTCGAAATATTGAATATGAAGTCAACATTTAGCGGAAGAGCATCCGACAACAATGTGGAATTCACAGGTAAAATCAATACTCCAATAGGAGAGCTGGAGTACAATGCTTATGGGACAATAGAAGGAGATGATTTTCATGGCATTGCAAAAACAAGGATAGGTGATTTCGAATTTTCTCCTTTGGTTAGACGAAAAACAATAAAAAAGCGCTTTGAAACCGATTAAAAAATAATTGACGCGTTTATTGGTAGAATATAGACTGGTAAAGAGGGTCGTATGTCACCATATATCAATAGATGCATTGATTTAAATCTTAAACTTGAACGCAGATCGCAATTTCTTTTCGGTCCAAGGCAAACCGGAAAGACAAGATTCATAAGAGAGCAAATTTCCAAAGATGATATCAGATTGAATTGGAATCTTCTTGATAATAATCTTTGGCTTTCAGTCCTTTCGGATCCGCAATTGCTTATAAAAGAAGTCAAGGCTAGGGGAATCAAAGATGGCATTATTATCCTAGATGAAGTCCAAAAAGCTCCTCTTTTGCTCAACAGCGTTCAACTTTTGATTGAAGAGAGTGATATAAGGTTTCTTCTTACAGGTTCAAGTGCAAGGAAATTGCGTGAACAAGGAGTAAATCTTCTTGGGGGAAGGGCAAGTTGGAATGCAATGCATCCTCTTGTTTGGCCAGAGATAAAGGATTTTGATTTCGATCTTGATGATATTTTCTTCTCTGGTCTTCTACCTTCACCTTTTTTGAATAAGGAAGATGCAAATGACATATTATATAGCTACACAGGATTGTATGTAGCAGAAGAAATACAAAGAGAAGCTCTTGTAAAAAAACTTCCTTCATTTGTTCATTTTCTTGAAATTGCATCCATGACCAGTGGTGAGCAAATCAACTATGCAAACATTTCAAGTGATGTAGGTGTCAAGAAAGATGCTGTGAAGGATTGGTTTTCAATACTGACCGATACAATGCTTGGATTCGAAGTCCCCTCTTTTAAATTGACAAAGAAGAGAAAGGCTGTGGAAGTTTCGAAATACTATTTGTTTGATGTTGGTGTTATGAGAAGCTTGATGAAAGCTGTTGTACCGACAGAGAACATGAGTGACTATGGGCGCTTTTTCGAAAACTATATTGCAACAGAATTGAGAGCATATCTTGATTATTCTGGACAAATCAACTCTGGCAAATTGCAATATTGGCGTTCATCAAGTGGTTTTGAGGTGGATTTTATTCTTAATGAAAGAGTTGCGATAGAGACAAAGACGACAAAGCATCTGACAGTACGAGATCTTCGTGGCATAAAGGCCTTAATGGAAGAAGGTTTGATGGAAAAGTATATAATCGTAACTCGAGAAGATCGACCTTACGAAGTAGCAACTAATATAACAAGCATGCCGTGGAAGTATTTTCTAACTGAGCTCTGGGCAGGAAGAATATAAACTTTATCAATTCTTTGTCTATGTCAAAAAGAGAAGGCTGTTGCAATGTTCTACAACAGCCATTAATAATTCTATTTTACTACGAAGTTCACAAGTTTTCCGGGAACAACAATCTCTTTGACTAGAGTCTTGCCATCAAGCCAAGCTTTTATCTTCTCATCGTTTTTTGCTGCTTCCAATAAGCCGTCTTTGTCCAGAGTTGCGCTGACTTGGAGTCTGCCCCTGAGCTTTCCATTTACTTGGATTACAAGCTCTATTTCATCATCCTTGATCTTCTCTTCATCATATTTTGGCCAACTTTCCTTTGCAATCGATGGCTCATGCCCAAGCATAGTCCATAGCTCTTCTGCAAGATGTGGAGTGTATGGAGAGAGCATCAAAGTCAAAGTCTCCATTGCTTTCTTAGCAATCACTTCAAGTTTATTAAGCTCATTTACGAATACCATCATTTGCGAAATTGCTGTGTTGAAGCTTAGAGATGCTGTATCGTCTGTCACTTTCTTCAGTGTCTTGTTCATTAGCTTGTCTATGTCTTTTGGAATCTCAATATCTTCGATTTTCTTCTCTGTCGCAATTCTCCAGATTCTGTCCAAGAAACGATATACTCCAATAAATCCATTTGTTGCCCAAGGCTTTGATTCTCTCAATGGCCCCATAAACATCTCATACATTCTTACAGAGTCAGCACCATAATCTCTAATAAAGTCATCAGGATTGATGACATTCTTCAATGATTTGCTCATCTTGGCAATGACTTGAGTGAGTTCTTCACCTGTTTCCTTATCGAAATATTTGCCATCTTTTTCTTCTACAAGATCTGTTGGTACCAAAGACTTGTTTGCTCTTTGGTATGCAAATGATGTGATCATTCCCTGGTTTACAAGTCTCTTGAATGGCTCTGGTGTCGATACGAGTCCCAGATCATATAGAACATGGTGCCAGAATCGTGAATACAACAGATGCAATACAGCATGTTCAGCACCGCCGACATAGAGGTTGACTGGCATCCAATATTTCTCTTTCTCTGCATCAACGAAGGCCTTGTCGTTTTTGGGGTCTATATATCGTAAGTAGTACCAGCATGATCCAGCCCACTGAGGCATTGTGTTTGTCTCTCTCTTGGCATCTGAACCGCACTTTGGACACTTGCAATTTACCCACTCAGGAACATTGACGAGAGGAGACTCTCCGGTTCCAGACGGTTCGTACTTTGTTACTTTTGGAAGTGTAAGAGGAAGCTCGTTTTCAGGTACCTCTACTATTCCACATTTAGGGCAATGAATTAGAGGAATCGGTTCGCCCCAATATCTTTGTCGAGAGAAGACCCAATCCCTAAGCTTATAATTTATAGCTTTGTGTCCATAGCCTTTCTCTTCCAAGAATTCAAGCATTTTCTTAATCGCATCAGCTTTGTTAAGCCCATCAAGCCACTCTGAGTTTACATGAATGCCATCTTCTGTCCATGCTTGTTGCTGAACATCTACTTTGCTTTTAAGAACCTCGATGATTGGAAGATTGAATTTCTTTGCAAATTCCCAGTCTCTTTCATCATGAGCAGGAACAGCCATGATTGCACCTGTTCCGTATGATATAAGAACATAGTCAGCAATCCAAATAGGTATCTTCTTGCCATTTACTGGATTTATAGCATAAGAGCCAGAGAATACTCCTGTCTTGTCTTTGTTCAAATCAGTTCTTTCCAGATCTGATTTGTGCTTTGTCTTATCAAGATATTCTTCGACAGCTTTCCTTTGCCCATCTGTTGTTAGTTTGCCAACCAAAGGATGCTCTGGTGCTATTACCATGTATGTTGCACCAAATAGAGTATCACAACGAGTTGTATATACTTCCAGCTTCTCTCCAGGAAGACTCTCAAGATCGAAAAATACGGCAGCTCCTTCAGATTTTCCAATCCAGTTTCTTTGCATAGCTTTTACTGACTCAGGCCAATCAAGCTCATCAAGTCCCTCTAGAAGTTTGTCAGCATATGCTGTGATTCTCAAAATCCACTGTCTTATATTCTTCTTCTCGACCTTTGCGCCACATCTTTCGCAATGGCCTTCTTTTACTTCCTCATTTGCAAGTCCAGTCTTGCAATCTGGGCACCAGTTTATCGGTGTATTGGCTTCATATGCGAGGCCTTTTTCATAAAGCTTCTCGAAAATCCATTGTGTCCAATGATAGTAATCTTCATTGCAAGTCGAAATCTCTCTGTCCCAATCGTAACTGAATCCAAGCGATTTGATTTGTCTTCTGAAGTTATCTATATTCTTTTTTGTCGTTACATATGGGTGTGTACCTGTCTTGATTGCATAGTTCTCAGCAGGAAGCCCAAAGGAGTCGAATCCCATTGGATGAAGCACATTGTAGCCATTCATCCTCAAATATCTGGAGTAGATATCTGTCGCTGTGTATCCTTCAGGATGTCCTACATGCAAACCAGCTCCTGACGGATATGGAAACATATCCAAGACATATGCTCGCTTTTCTTTATCATATGAAGGGTCTTCATATGTTTTAAAAGTCTTGTTCTCTTCCCAATATTTTTGCCATTTTGGCTCTATTTCATTGAATGGATATTTGCTCATAGCATGGATTTTAACACCTTAGAGTGAAAATAGCTATAACAAGCAAAACTTGCTTATTAGCCAGAATTAACTGAATTGCATTAGAGATATTTCAAAGTTTTGGCGTATGGAAGTTGGCTTAACAACATCAAAACTTTATGGTCATCTTCCCGATATGGCAACTGATTATGTTTTACCAATCGTTGTAGGTTCTTTCCCCAAAAGAGCGGTTGATTGCAAAGCCCCGTTCCAATGTACCGAAACGGGGCTATTGCTTTTTTGCTATGAAACAAGAATTATCTTAGATCCTCTGTCTTGATCCAATCCTGGTCATCATAAGCTCTGTTCTCGCCACACATTCCCCAGATGAAAGTGTAGTTGGTTGTACCACAGCCTGAGTGTATTGACCATGATGGGTTTATCACAGCTTCATCGTTGTGCATGACAATGTGTCTTGTTTGATTAGGCTCTCCCATAAAGTGGAATACAGCTTGGTTTTCTGGAATATCGAAGTAGAAGTAGACTTCCATTCTTCTTTCATGAGTATGAGCTGGCATTGTATTCCATACAGAACCTGGCTCAAGGTGTGTCAGTCCCATTGAAAGTTGGCAAGTGTCGAGAATGTCTGGATGAATGTATTGATTGATTGTTCTTTCATTTGAATCCTCGAGTTTTCCAAGATGCTTGTGGATAGCCATGTCATATGAGATAAGCTTTGTAGGATATGGCCTATGTGCTGGTGTAGTAAGGATGTAGAACTTTGCAGGCTCTGCTGGATTCTTTGACTTGAAGCTTACTTCCTTTGTTCCCATTGAGACATATAGTGCATCGTAGTGCTTGACCTCATATTCAACGCCATCGCAATAGATATATCCATCACCGCCGATGTTGATTGTGCCAAGCTCTCTTCTCTCAAGAAGAAACTTTACTCCGAAGTTTTTCCAGCTGTCGATTCCCTTGTCGAGTGCAACTGTTTCATCAACTGGCATACAACCCATAGTGACGATTCTATCAATGTGTGAGTATACAGCAGAAACATTGTCCTTCTGGAATATGTTCTGAATCAAAAACTCCTTTCTAAGTTCCTCTGTGTTCATCCTTTGAAATGGAAGTTTTCCTGTTGAATAACGAATATCCATATAATCCTCTCCTTATATGTTTCAGGCAAAAAATAGCCTGCAAACTCCTCATTTATGAACGCTCTCTTTCTGTTTATTTCACTATTGGAGCGCCTTCTCTCAAATATCTTAAGAGCATTTTGTGATTCTCTACTATTGCATTGTATTACTTTGTTCTCTTTATATCCACCATTCGTATTCGCGTTTAGTCTACAGACTCATTCCTCTGTTCTCTCCCAGCTCGAATATTGGGTTTATGTCGGGTGATATGCCGAAAAGATCATTGTCTATAATCGATTTTGCAGCGACATTGTTTCTGTTCTCTATCTCCGAAGCGCAATTTACGCATATCTTCATTCCTTGCTCCGTTTTTTCCTTGTTTAGAAAGTAATAGGAATGCAGGGGAAGTTTCATATCTGCAACCTCGTGGTTGTGTGTTGTAATGAATATCTGTTCATCATCTCCAATCATGTTTGCTAATTTTGCAATCATCGCCTTTTCTATTGTTGAGTCTATATATGAGAATTGCCCATCTATTAGGTATATGCCAATCCTTCGATGCCTGACACTGAAAAAGATATTCGTAATGTTGAAGCCATACTCTGTGCCACTTGATAGGCTTGGGATACTGGAAAGGCTGTTGTTTGCTTGGGCAATTATAGCTCCCACATTCTCATGCTGGACAACATATGCATTGTCAGTATCCTTGCTTCTGGTTATCTCGATTATGGCAGGGTCCAATGATTTCAGTACTGTATTCAGCATCGTTAGGTAATCATTGCTTTCTTGTTCATCCTTAAACTCGAGAAATGATACCCTATTGAATAGGGCTTCCGTAGCTGGAATGACCACATTCCATACTATTCCTCTTAAATCCAGATCTCTCAATACGGACTCGTAATCACTGTATTCATATTCAAAAGCATCCAATCTCTTCTTGCATGATTCGTATGAGCTCTTTTTCCCAACAGGGATCTTTTTGCAAGCCATTTCCACTTTTAAATCTTCAGGATTGTTTTCAGTCTTTATTTTTAATCTTAATAAATTCGCCTTGGTAGCAATTTTCACCACGCGATCAATTTCGATGTATGATTCGTCAGTATTGATATTGATGATGTTTTCAAGGTTCCTTTTATCATTCTCCTTCAAAAGCAACATTATACTCCAAATGGCTCTGACTAGAGATGTCTTTCCTGATGCATTTGAACCCATGAGAATGTTGAGCTTCTTGTATCGAAAGTTTGCATTGGATATAAGGTTCTCATTTTCAATTGTTGATTGCTTCAATTTTCTTGGATATGAAAAGATATTATCCATTTTAAGTTTAAAATAACCATATAACACCTCTTACGTTCAAAAAATTGAATATAAAAACTTATCATCGTTTAATCTTTCTCTTTTTCAAAACATCAATATTCCTTCGTTTTACCCATCCTCTCTCCCTCTCTCTCTCAGTACTCGTAATGAACCCAGAATCTAGGTGATTACGGATACACCATTTTTATTCTTCAGCAAAACACCAGATGAAAGTTGCCAATGAGATTCCCAAGAATAAGAATATAATTCGCATCCGCCATCCTTGCAGTACAAAGCCACGAGACTTTTCCTGTCTATTTTCTTTTTCGATTTATGCAATCGCGCTCTAGATATCGTTTGGATTTTTAAACATGTACTAAAACGTGTAGGTTCTCTCTGCCATATTTAGGAAAACAAAGGAGATGGATTGGATTTAAAAGCCTTTTTATCGGCAATTTGTTGTAATCATCTTTTTGTTTATGTTAGAGTATCGATACAAAATCAAGATATGGTGTTTTCAAGGTATTTGATACTGCTTTTAACCATGCGATTGGACAGAACAATTGTGTGGGTTTGTTCTGTTTTTCTAGGAGGACAATATGAAAGCGAATCAAAGTCTTGGCGCCATAATGAAGGAGTTGGTGCAATTTAGTTTGCCATTGATTCTTAGTGGTGTGATGCAACAACTCTATAACTGGGTAGATGCGTTTGTCGTTGGGAATGTAGACGGGGAGTTGTCTTTGTCTGCTATTGGATCTACAACAACGCCGATTAATTTTTTCATCACGACCATTACAGGTTTTACCTTAGGTTTGTCTGTTCTGGTTGCAAAGAGCTTTGGAGCAAAGAAAAGAGATAATATCCCACCAATTTTGGCACTTTTCTCTGTGTTCTTAGGAATAGTCTTTATAATTGTTGCAATAAGTGGATCTATAATGTCTTACCAGTTTATGAAGCTCTTGCATACGCCATCTGATACAATTGATCTTGCTAGTGATTATATTCGCATTGTTTTTATTGGATTGCCATTTTTAGCAATTTACAATGTCTATAATGCCACTTTGCGCGCAATAGGTGATAGCCGAATTCCATTTTTGTCTATTTTGTTTTCATCTATCATGAATGTGTTTCTTGATGTTGTTTTTGTCGCATTGCTTGGCTTTGGTGTGCATGGCGCAGCATTTGCGACAATATTATCCCAAGTTGCAATGACTGTTTTTATCATAATCTATGGAACAAGAAAGTATCCTTGGCTGGCAAGTGGATATCATAAGAGAAATTTTGATATTGCAATCATGGCTGAAGGATTTCGATTCGGTTTTCCTCCAATGTTGCAATCAAGCATCACATCTTTGGGAGGGTTGATGTTGCAAGACTTTATGAATCGTTTTGGAACGGATACTGTCACAGCTATTACTACAGCATATCGTATTGATACTTTAGTCATGTTACCTATCGTGAATCTTGGCTCAGGCATTTCAACTATCACTGCGCAAAGCTGTGGTTCAGGCAATCAAATGCGCGCTCGAAATACTCTCATTTCTGGCATAATGTTGACTCTTCTAGTTTCACTGATCCTCACAATAATTGTGATTCCAACTGGTGCAAAAATCATAGGTTTATTTGGCGCTGGTACAACAGCTGTTATGATTGGGGATGCATTTTTTAAAAGGATTGCTTGTTTTTATCCAATATTTGGTCTGGATACAGCTTTTCGCGGTTATTTTGAGGGTAGAGGGAATCTGGTCTACTCAAGCGTAGTCGGTATTGCTTGCTTGCTCGTGCGCATTCTTGCCTCTTATGCTATGGCTCCATGGCTTGGAAATATGTCGATCCCTTATGCTGAGATTGTTTCATGGGTATGCATGTTTCTGATGTATCTTTTGCGATTTGTAAATAGAAAATCCGCGAGATGTCTAGATTGTTCTTCAAGATAGCATTTTGATGTATGACGATGATGGTTTTCACCAAATTGACGCTCTTAAAGCGCCCAAGATTGAAGTTTGGCTTTTTTTCTAGTGCTGGATATTCTTACAATATTGCGTAGCACCATAGAACATGTAAGAGAAAGCAATGTCTCATCTTTTCTTTGCTAGATAGATTTATTTGAAGTTTGGGCTTTTTTTTGGCTATAATAATCCATATGGCGTATGATGAAAGCAATATAAAATCCTTGTCATCGATAGAGCACATCAGACTTAGGCCCGGAATGTATATCGGACGACTTGGAAATGGATCGCATCCAGATGATGGCATTTATATCCTTTTGAAGGAAGTTATAGACAACTCGATTGATGAGTTCATGGAAGGCCACGGCAATAGGATAAATATTACCTTGGAGGATAAGAAGGTAACTGTAAGGGATTTTGGAAGGGGAATTCCGCTCAATAAAGTCATCGAATGCGTCTCTGTTATTAACACTGGCGCAAAATACGACAATGAGGCATTCCAATACTCTGTTGGACTTAATGGCGTCGGAACAAAAGCTGTGAATGCGCTTTCATCATATTTTGAAGTAACTAGCATCAGAGACGGGGAGTTCATGTTCGCCAGCTTTGAGCGTGGAACGTTGAAGAAAAAGAAGAAAGGAACAACAGATCAGCCAAACGGTACTGAAATGACATTCATTCCAGATGATGATCCTAAAGTCTTTGGTCAATATTCTTACAATGAAGACTATATTAAGGAGCGTCTCTGGAACTATGCATATTTGAATAAAGGACTTACAATCAGTTTCAATGGACGCCTAATAAAGAGCCAGAATGGACTTATGGACCTTGTCCACAAGATTCTAGGTGAAGATGGCCTTTATCCACTGATTACATTCAAGAACAAACATCTTGAATATGCTTTCACGCATACCAATGGATATGGAGAGAGTTATCATTCTTATGTAAATGGCCAATATACGTCAGATGGAGGCACTCATGAGGCGGCTTTCAAAGAAGGTGTACTCAAAGGTATAAATGAGTACTACAAGAAAAGCTGGGCATCTCCTGAGATTAGAGATGGAATTGTTGCAACAGTTGCTATAAAGGTCCAGAATCCGGTGTTTGAGTCCCAAACAAAGAACAAACTCGGAAACACAGATGTTAGGCAATGGATTGTACAGGAAGTCAAGGAATCTGTAATCGACTGTTTGATGAAGAACAAGGAGATTGCAAAAGGGCTCGAAGACAAGATTGTCAACAATGAGAAGGTCCATAAAGAAGAAGCCGCTGTCAGGAATGGAGCAAAAGAGAGAGCCAAGAGAACAGCAATAAATATCCCAAAATTGAAAGAGTGCAAATATCATCTTAATAGTTCGCAAGCATCACACAGGGAAAAAGGCGAGAATTCGATGATCTTTCTTACAGAGGGAGATTCGGCTGCAGGATCATTGAACAAAACAAGAAATCCAGATTACCAAGCTGTATTTGCATTGAGAGGAAAACCTCTGAATGTCTTTGGCAAGAACAGAACAGAGCTTTACAAGAATGAGGAACTGTACAATATAATGGTTGCTCTTGGAGTTGAAGATGACATCGAGAACCTTCGCTATGGGAAGGTCGTTATCGCAACAGATGCCGATGTTGACGGCTTTCATATAAGAATACTTTTGATGACATATTTCTTCTCTTATTTTGAAGAGATAATAAGACAGGGACGCTTATTTATTCTCGAAACGCCACTTTTCAGAGTCAGAAACAAAAAAATGACAGAGTATTGTTACTCGGAGGCTGAAAGGGATGAGGCTTTGAAGAGAATAAGCGGTGCAGAGATCACTAGGTTTAAAGGCCTTGGTGAGATATCGCCAGGGGAATTCAAGGATTTCATCGGAGACAATATAAAACTCGTTCCAGTCACATATGACTCTATAAAGGAAATACGTGAAGAGATGCAATTCTATATGGGTGATAATACACCTGTTAGAAGAGATTTCATAATGGAGAATCTATTGCAATGGGAAGATTGACAGGTCGCGATATGAGGAGACGAGATTGATGGCAAGAGCTGAGAAACTATATAAGAACTATTTTTTGGAATATGCCTCCTATGTAATTCGCGATAGGGCAATACCAGATTTAATCGATGGCTTTAAGCCTGTGCAAAGAAGAATTATCCATGCAATGCTAGAAAAGGATGATGGGAGGTTTAATAAAGTCGCTGGTATCGTTGGAGATGCTATGCACTACCATCCACATGGTGATGCATCTATATATGGCGCGTTGGTAACTCTTGAGAATGCTGGGCTTTTTATCGAAGGACAAGGAAACTATGGAAACTTTCTTACAGGCGATGGTGCTGCCGCTTCTAGGTACATAGAAGCGCGATTGAAGCCTTTTGCCAAGAAAGTATTGTATTCTCCTGAGATAACAGAGTATGAAGCATCGTACGATGGACGCCATAAAGAGCCAGTTGTATTTCCAGCAAAGATTCCAACAGTAGCAATCCAAGGTGCATCGGGCATTGCTGTTGGTATGGCAACAAAGATACTTCCACACAATCTTATAGAGGTTCTTGAAGCTCAGAAAAAGGCTTTGAGAGGAGAGGAGTTCGAAGTCTATCCAGATTTTCCAGGCGGGGGAATCATGGATGTCTCTGAGTATGATGATGGAAGAGGAAAGGTAACTGTCAGGGCACGCTTGAATGCATCGGATCCCAAGAAGCTTGTGATCGAGGAGCTACCTTTTGAAGTCACTTCATCTCAGATGATAGAGTCAATCGAAAAGGCCAACAAGAATGGCCAGCTTAAGATTGCATCAATAAATGACTATACAGCAGAGAGTGCAAATATAGAGATAAATTGGCAAAGAGGAACATACTCAGAGGATATGGTAGATGTCCTTTATGCTACAACTGATTGCCAATTGAAGATATCTGTCAATCCTCTTGTTATTGTAGATGGTCTTCCGAAAATCGTTGGAATTTCAGAGATGGTGAAGTTCCATGCAAAGCATCTTGTTGACGTTTTGACAGCCGAGCTTAATGTAGAGCTTGAGCATCTTGAGGACAGACATAGGGCTAGGACTATGGAAAGAATCTTCATCGAGGAGCGAATCTACAAAAAGATAGAAAACAAGACTACGCAGGATCAAATAAACAAAGCTATCATCACAGGATTCAAGCCTTTTGTTGAAACAGAGCTTGGTGGTGTTGATGTAACAGTTGATGACATCGATAGGCTTTTGAAGATTCCAATCAGGAGGATTTCCCTTTTCGACATAGAGAAAAACAGGGCAGAGCTATCGCAAATCGAAGCTGATATCAAAGATAGGCACTACAAGCTTGCAAATATCGTAGATTATGCTGTTGATTACATCTCAGAGCTTGAGGCTATGGTAGATAAGGATGAATTCAAAAGAAAAACAGAGATAAAATCCATAAAGACAGTATCGGCAAAAGATGTGGCTGTTCGCAATATGGATCTCAGGTACGATAGCGAAACAGGTTATATGGGGACATCGTTAAAGACAGGCGAGCCGTTGTTGAAAGTTAGTTCATTCGACAAAGTCTTTTATATGAAGAACAATGGCGAGTACCGCATCGTCTCTTCAACAGATAAGGTGTTTGTAGGCAAGGAAGGAATTTTCTACATAAATTATGCGGATAAGGATATAATTTCGAAGGAAGTATTTACTGTTATCTATCGTGATAAACTAGCTGACAAGAATGTTTACATGATCAAGCGATTCAGGATTTCGGCATGGTCTAATGACAAATCATATTTTGCTGTTGCTGGCGATAAAGCAAAAGTGAAGAAGATATCACTATTCCCATCAGCAAAAATTTCGCTCAAGTACAAGCCTGGCATGGGCTATAGGGTTCTTGATGAAGAGTTTAGATTTGCTGATTTCAGGATTTTGAAAACACCATCTGGTGCAGGACAGCAACTTGCAACTAAGGAGCTCCAATCGCTTGCAATACGCCCTACAAAGGAAAATGTCACATCTGAAGAGGCATCGCCTTCGCTTTTCGATGAGGAGAAGTAATGATTGATAAGAATAGAATCCTTTATGAAGATAACCACCTTATAGTAGTCAACAAGCTTCCAGGAGATCTCGTACAAGGCGACAAGAGCGGAGATAAAACTCTTGCTGATGATGTTAAAGAGTATTTGAAAGTCACTTACAACAAGCCTGGCAATGTCTATCTAGGGATCCCGCATCGCTTGGACCGTCCAACGTCTGGCATCGTTATTTACACAAAGACAGAAAAAGCTTTGATACGTATGAATGAAGCTTTCAAAGGCTCAGGTGTGAAGAAAACATATTGGGCGATTGTCGATAACCTTCCGCAAAAGAGTGAGGGGACTTTGATCCACTACATAGTCAGAGATACGACAAATAATAAATCCATTGCCTACAGCTTGGAGAAGAAGGGGTCAAAGATTGCGAAGCTGGACTATAAGACGCTAAAGTCATCTGACAAGTACCATCTTCTTGAAATTGCTCTACATACAGGAAGGCATCATCAAATAAGAGCACAGCTTGCTGCTCTTGGAATCCATATAAAAGGGGACTTGAAATATGGCTTTCCTCGCTCGAATCCAGATGGTGGAATATGTCTTCATGCAAGAAAAGTCGTATTCATGCATCCTGTGAAGAAAGAAGAGATTACAATAATAGCACCAGTGCCGAATGATAATCTCTGGTCATTCTTTGCAAATTGAAAGCCTTATAGTTAATACTTAATTGTATATAATACAAATAATTAACAATGTCAATTTACTATTTACATGACTTTATAGGCAAAAATTACCATCAAGAAAAGTAGTTGGAGTTGAAAATAACCAAGCAATTTAAAATAGCAAAAAGATACGATTTACAACACTTGGAACAGAATCTAGAGTCTTTGCCATGGAAGCTTGGATTAACAACCACATTACATTACCTGTTTATAGAAATGAATCGTATGAGAAAGAGAATGCATTATCCCATTTTATCGGACTTGTTCTTGCACTTCTTGCTTTATCTTGGGTTATCTCGCGATACTCGAGTAATGCATCGATGATTGTTTTCTCTCTTTCGAATATCATCATGTACTCTTCATCTTTTCTTTATCATTATCTGAAACCTGGAGTTTTCAAGAGAATAATGAGGATAATGGACCACTCATCTATATATTTGCTCATCGCTGGCTCTTATACTCCGCTTCTTATTTATCTGGGAACGCCTCTTGCTATTGGGTATGCTATTGGAATATGGATTGTTGCTGTTTTGGGAATCTTCTTCACTGTGAGGTTTTGGGGCAGATTTTATCCTCTTCATATCATTCTTTATGCCTTGATGGGGTGGTCTATACTATCGATTTGGCATGAAGTTTCATCTCTGATGCCACTTGACCTCATCAAATGCCTCATAGCAGGTGGAACTATTTATACTACAGGAATTCTTTTCTACGCTTTTAAGAAGATTCCACATAATCATCTCATATGGCATATATTCGTGCTTGCTGGAAGCATCATATTTTTTCTTGGTTATATGCGAAATCTTCTTTGATCATTTTGCGATGCAGACTCTGTCTATAGCGCGTAGTGCTTAGGCGGAGTT
>ERZ808242.1184-NODE-1184-length-15669-cov-3.909440_pt1 | contig 15669 bp, 27 predicted proteins | sample MGYA00521244_ERZ808242 | MGnify/ENA primary metagenome ERZ808242 (study PRJEB31516, sample SAMN03275573) | gut metagenome | biome: mammalia-associated habitat; material: feces | host: Papio cynocephalus | place: Kenya | collected 2012-07-27 ... | reverse complement strand
TAATCTCTTTTGCATATGTGACTACCCTATTGGTATTTTCCCTTACCTCTTCAAGAGTAGGAAGTTTTGTTATTCTTTCTTCTTCATCTGGTATAACAGATATATAATCTTTTCCATTTGAGACATAAAAGAATCTTTCCAATAACTTTGCTGTTTGATTTTTCTTACATGGATTCAAATATTCCATATAATCTGTTCTTTCTTCTGTAATAATAGTGCATTCCTCCAATTCTAATTTAATGTAGGCATAATGCCATTACTGACACTATGCCTGTTATTCCGTCCAATATAGGTAACCATTATCTTCAATGGCATTGTGATTCCGTTCAAATTATGTAATCAGTATCTTCACTGATAATTGTTTTACTAAAAGGGGATATGTAAATCCGTTCTGAACTGTAACTATTCGCTTCAATAGTCTGTTGCTTCTTCTGACTGCAACAATATCTCTGTTAATAATATATTCTCCACTCGGAGAATGATTTTTACCAATTTAATTATTGAGCCATACCTTTACAATATTCTTTAAAATTTGGCATTCTCTTTAAATTACGCATAATGCTAATTGCATCATCAATTTTAATAATATCTTTCTCTAAGATTTGATCAGAGTATATCAGTTCATAGTTAGAATCTAATAAACATATTCCATTCTCATAATTCTGTTTTATAATATTGACAAATTCTTCTGTTAATTCAGTCTGTGTCATGTCATCATATTTCTTATTATTAGAAATTCTCTTGACATTTACCGCCTGTGTCCTGCCGGTTGTACCTTCTCCAATCTCAAATTCCACAATGTCATTCTGATTTAAAGATTTGCGACTTTCCGCAACAATGTTGGAGTAATGCACAAATACATCACTTCCTGCTTCGTCTGTGATAAATCCATAACCTTTTGCATCGTTGAACCACTTAACTTTTCCTGTTTTCATTGATAAAATCCTCCGTATTTTTATTATTTATGATGTTTCTTATATCCACCAATCGCTCTGCCTGATGATGTATGTAAAGTTGATATAAATGTTTTAAATGGTTTTGACAGTTTCCCCTTTTTATTCTTTGTCAGCCCTCGTACCATTACTTCTCTGTCATTTAAGATTTCGACAACTTCTACTCTATAACACGATTTGCAATTATCCTTTGACTGCTTGTAATAAATATTTCCGACCGCAAGTTTCTCAATATCCTTTTCTCTCATACAAACCTCCCAGATTTTATTTTCAAAATGTAAATGCTTCATGTTTTGCTGTAATAGGATTACCTGCATCCTTCCAAATACCAACTGGATTTTTATCTTCCGTAAAAACAATTACTACCTTGTCAATCCATTTCTGCATTTTCTTCTGTATCTTCTGTGAATTGTATTCGTCATCATCGCACACGTATCCCAACAAATTTGCTGGATTTTTCTGAATAAATCTTTCTCCCACAAAATAAATCCACTGTTTTCCATTCTGCTCTGTGATTGTCTCTATCGGCTTGGCACCATAATCTTCATAAAATTTTTCTCCTACATTTCTAATGTACTCACACAACGCTGTAAAATCTGCTTTATCCTTAGTTGTTACATAACTTTCTTGGTATCCCATGCTTTTCCTCGCTTCCTTTATATTATGTGTTCTCTGTTTTACTTGCTATTTCTTAAAGAAAAGTAAGCTTATCTCCATAAATGGCTGTCCATACGGCTTTACAATGATTTGTTTTGACTTCTCTTTTTCTTTGATATAGAATTCATTTACAGGTGGATCATCTACAATAGGAACTTCAAATGTATTAAAATCATCACTAATATGTAATTTCCAATCATCATCTAATGTATTTACATATACTCTCTTTGGATTTAGCTTTATATCCAATCCATAAATATCCGTTACCCTTGCCGACACACAACTAAACTCATTCTCGTTGTTTATAACCTCCTCCATGAAATCATGCAGATTGTATATATCCATCTCTCTGAAATCGGATAACTGCTTTCCCATAAAAGATTCATTGACTACGAATAAACACAATTCAACGCCACTATTTAATTCACATTTCATAATTAATGAATTTGCATCTTCACAATATTTAGCACTAACCGAAACAAGATCACTTTTCTTCAAGCTATACATGGCTGCATTATATCCTGTACATGATTGTGAAAATTCATATGTATCTGCTGTTTCTTCACATTGGTTGATCGGAATTGCAAATATTGTCCTGCCGGCATGACTTCTCAAGATCAACTGCGTAATACTGTAATAATTTACAATCTCATACCATGCCTCATTTGTAACATCCACATTTCCTTCTATTGCTTTTATCTTTTTGATTATATAATTCATATTTTGCACCTGCCTTATCCTTATTTTCCACCTATATCTTCATGCCACTTAATCGATCCATCTGAATTGATCGGAACCTGTACCTTATGCCCATCTTCATATTCTAAAACATACGATACTTTTCCATTTTCTGCTCTGATCCAACGTTTTATCTGCCCTGTTTCTTCCATATATCATGTTCTCCCTACCTATCAGCATTTTGTTTGTGCTGCACAATACGATATGCCACGTTCATCAATGTAATATGTACTTGCCAGTCCATCCACAAAACCGCATCTTACATATCCTTGTTTAGTCATATTCTGCAAATGCCTGTATGCAGTGCTATACGATTTTTTCTTTGTCGTTGATATGTTCTCTAATATCTGAGAAATATTCATTGCATTCAATGGACTAACCACATTTTTTTCATTCATTAGCAACAAAATCTCGTAATCAAATTTTGTCAAGTCTCTTCACACCTCCCTGTCTCTCGTCATTTTGTTCCAAAAATATATGGGCATCTCTGCCTCTATATTATTGTTTTCTCTTTTTGTTGGATAAATTATGAAGTTTTCAATGTACGAACGTTTAGAATACCAACGTATTGAACAGATATTTCATAAATATCTTTTCATTTTATATATTCTCTCTTTTATTTCATATATGTATTACATATATATTTGTAATAAAAAAACATGTACATTTCTGTACATGCTCTCATTATTAATTATCTTATTCAAATTTGATATTAAACAGACGTACCATTTCAAAAGATTTTATTATTTTACTCGTTTTAGGATCATTTTCTACCAATACTTTTAACCTATGTTCAACCCACTCATTAAATTTATTCGCCTGTTCCTCTTGGATTTTATGTGTCATCATATATTTATATTCATTGAGTATTTCATTTACGAATTCTTTTTCAAAATGCTTATATAAATATTGAATATTTTTTTCTTTTATTCCTTTAAACGGATTATATACATCGTCTGCAATATTATTGGCACCATATCTGTAAGTTTCATTCCCTGATAAGAAATCTGCAATGAGCCTTTTAATAAATCCATTAGCACTTTCGTTGGACTCTTCTAAATACTCCTGAAGTCTTTCATATTGATCTATATCTTTGGGTGTATATTTCAAACTTACCATTTTTGTTTTCTTATCATATCTTTTTTGTGCTGCTTTCTGACTTTCAGATACTTTTCCCATACATTTATCCTCTATAACAAAATAGTATTTCTTCATGTAAACAGAAAAGCCACAACCTTTTACAGTCATGACTTTTCCCAAATCAATCATATATTTAGGAGTTTCCTCAACTAAATACCATATACATTATATCAATAGATTGCCGAATTTGTAAATATCTGATTATATTACATATCCAGATTTCAAACCGGCTGCTTTCTGTAAATTTCGAATCCTATCTAATGTAATACAAGCCAACATATCAAAAAAATACTTTTTCATTCTGCCGTAGTCTCTCAATGTTTCCACATCAATTTCCGTATGTAATACCATATCAGCAGAATCGAAGATATATGTATTAATGATTACCCTGTTAGTGCTGGTATTCATTTCTATACTCATTGTTACATGAAAATCCGAAGGTTCCAACCGCTTACATGTCTCCGCATAATGATCTGCAAGCATTTTATTGATAATCCCAGATAAACGATCCGCAATATCCATTGACAAAACCATGTCGTTTTGAATCTGAAATCCAACTATTTTACTATTGATATCCGTATAATTCTCTTCCGCTACAAAATTGATATCTTTTAATGTATAGCGTTGCTGTTCCATAAGTTTACACCTGCCTTCTTACTGTAATTTTACTAAATATTATGTGTGCTTATGTGATACTTTCCAACTATTCACGATAAGCCATTCCGAACTTGTATCTACGTTTTTTGCGCTATATAAGTGCCAAAACCTGAATTACGCCAAACTTGTATATTTTGCATATACATCTTCATTTTCTGTCCTTATACAGTGACTTTATACCATGTGTTGTATTTCCTACTAATTAAGTAGGATTTAGGTTTATCGAGAAAAAATATGTAGGAAAATCAAGTGTTTTCCCAATTCTCGATATGTGGTACGATAACCTATTTCCCGTATTTTTTGTTATATTCTGCTTCCATGTCGTCCATAATGTCTCGCAGATTCTCTTTTGCATCTTTTAGCCAATACAGACTGCCATTTGCCTGAATTGGTTTACCTTTTTTATACTGTCGCTCAATTTTATCCATCATATAGTGTATTCCAGCATTCACGCCCTGTAAAAATACCTGCTGTGTTTCATTCTCTATGATGTCTTTTTCATCAAATAAATCCTTCATCATTCCACCTCTCATTTACATACAAAATATTAAAAACAAAGTAATTACACACCCTACCACAATTTTTAATGCAGTATGTTGTGTTGACATTTTACGTTCTTCCTTCAACTCTCTGCTCCTTTCTGTTTTATGTCTTCACTTATATATTCCTCATTTGAAAAACATTTTTATATTTTTTTAATTTTTTATAAAAATTCCGCACGTTCTTTTATTTTCTTCATGGAAGGATTCGTATAGCGAATTGTTGTATGTATATTTGAATGTCCTGCTAACATTGCAACTTCTGCTATCGTATAACCAGCTTCCAATGCAGAGCTACAGAAATAATGCCTCAATGTGTGTGGAGTAATATTTTTGCCTTTAATAGCATTTTCCCAAAATACTTTATTTATTGCGGTGCGATCAAGAGATTTTCCCTTTGCATTATAAAATAGCAAATCTGTGTCTTCCTTATTATAATGTCTTCTGTATTCATTGATAGCTTCTATTACCTTTGAATTCATAACCACAATGCGCTGCTTTTCTCCTTTTCCATCTGTCACACGAATTTCACCACTAACTGTATTTACGTCTGCCTTCTTCAGCCGCAACACCTCACTAATACGTAAGCCTGTGTACATCATAACTGTTACGATTGTATAATTCCGTATTGCATGTGTACCCTCAGATTGTAAAATTCCTTGCCTGAACCGCTCTACATCTTCCTTTGTTACTTCCGTCGGATTAATAGAATTTTCTTGAATTTTAATAAAGTCTGCCTTCGATATTACTAGGTTATCTGGTTGCATTAGTTCATTATATTTGGATATAGCGGATAATTTTGCATTAATGGTTTTTCCATTCAGATTGTGGTTGTCCTGACCAGTTCGCTTTATATTCTTCAAGTAATTTTTATATTCTTGAATATTAGCACGATACAAACCTTTGAATTCAATATCTCCAAAACTATCATGGAACCATTTGAAATACTCCTTCATGTGACGAGTATATGATTTAATTGTGTTTTCAGATTTCCCTTCTTCTCTTAGCTTTTCATCAAATTCTTTTATGTATGTTTCCATATACTCAACCTCCGTATAAATTATGTGGCGTTATTATTTCCTTTTGCAGTAATAAATTATGTGGCGAAATAATTACGCTTCTATAATCTATATTCACTTTTTCGCTACATAATTGCCCTTATGTGGCAAAAATAATTTAGGCGTTTTCCCTTTGATTTATTGTATATATTCCTTGCCTAGTCTATACTATATTTAGGAAGGAGCTGAGACACATTAAAAATATCGAGATTTACAAAACGAATCATTTTAAAATTGCATTACATAAAATTCACAGCAAAATCGAAGATTTATTATTTTCCATTATTCAACGGATTCCTGAACGCATGATTCCAACTTGCCTTATGAATTGGATAGAAAAATACACCAGCAAACGCATATATGAATTAAAACAACAGATCATCCGTGATCGCTGGCATAGCGCAGAATTAGAACATGTGATTAAAGATATACACCATAAGAAGATATAAGAAAAGCACCTTCAGAAAGATTTGTCTTTCCGTTGGTGCTTTGTTATTATTGTAAATCGTCCATTGTCATACAAGGGATTTCTTTTTCCTGTCTTAACTGCTTATCATTAGTGAAAAACATATCACATCTGGACGCAATCGCTGATGATATTTGCAATGCGTCCATTGCTTTAAATCCCTTATACTGTCCTCTAAGTTTAGATGCTTGTTCTGCAATATCTGAATTTATATCTATAATTTCAACATTCATATAATCTAAGAATCGTTTGAAATTATCAGCAAAATCCATTTTACCGCTTGAATACGGGAATACCAGATACTCTTCTATTGTTATTGCAGAAGTAACGACCTGTATATTCTTTTCTATACACGTTGCAAAGAATCTCTTTATAACCTCTGAATATAAAGGACTGTTTTCAAGATAGTATATAATAGGTGCTGTATCAACAAACACTCTTTTAAAGTCTGTCATTATCTCTCATCTCCCTTATATATTCATCTGCATTTCTGCCACGTTCTGTTGTAGGCATAACAAACTGGTCTAAATCAATATTCTTTGTTTGTTTGTCTGATATACTTATCAAACCATCAATACCACTTAAAATCTGAACAACATAAGTCAGCTTCTCTTCTGGTACTCTTTCCAATAATTCAATAGCTTCTCTTCTAGTTGCTGTCATAGGTCATACCTCCTTTATTGGATCTGCTTCTTTGCATTTCTTGCTTTCGTTTCCTCTGATTTCTTCTGTGCAGCCTTTTTCTCTTCTTCCGTCATATTTCGCTTTGATTTTCCTTTTTTATTTTCTGGATAATCAATTATATACTCTGTTCCATCTGCCTTATCTTTTAAAATCAGATTCATTTCCAAGGCATCTGCAATTTCCACTAATTCAAGAGATGAAAATTTATCCCTTGTCATTTTGTTACTTAAATTTTGCCCTGTTGTGTTGGTTGCTTTCGCAAGTTCCGCCTGTGATATATTTTTTGCCTTTATTATTTCTTTTATAACTGTGGTTGCCGACATGTCAATCAAACCTTCCATGCTTTATTATTCACCTCCGATTATACTTGAATTTTTGCGTTTTTTCAAGAATTCCATACAGTACATAATTATAGATTATTCTTCATTTTCTATTTTGATATTTTCCCTTTTATCAAATTCAAGGATAGCTATATTTCAAACCACCCTTGATTATACTGTCGTTATCTTTCTTCTGGGAAGCAAACTGTTGTTGCATTATCTCCCGCTGTTTCAGAAATCCGATTTGTGATAATCCAAATTCTGCCTTTTGATGTATTATAGGCACCCATAATATACAAATCATCTGGATAATTCAAAGCCTCCTCGTTTGCCTTTTTATCTTCTGCGTCCATATCACCCCAATCTTTCATAGAATACCGCTGTAATGCAATAGTGATTTCTAATGCAAATTTGCGTTCCTTTGCCATATAACTATTGATTGATCTAGTAACTACGATCTGCCCCATATTGAAATATTCTGATTTTATCATGTTGGTTTCCGTCCTTCCTTATATTTCCATTATTGCCGTTACAATCTGCTTTACCATTTTTCTATCTTTCTATATGACGGCAAGTGTGCCATTTCTGACACACCGTCATCTATTTATTGATTAGATACCGAAAATCTGTTTGAAGATTTTTCTAAACTCTTTTCTATCCTCACGAACTGCCCAATACTGCAAGGAAAAATCATCACTACTATACTTATCGAGTAAGAATTGTGCAATTTCTGTCATTGAATAACCTTCTAACAACATATTCAATTCAAACTGTCTCGTATCTGCCTGCACCATATCTGGATTTATACACTTATTATAGAAATCCTCATATAAAGCTCTTATGGTTGCTTGTCTTTCAACATTCATAAATTTATCAGTTGGTTCAAAATCACATTCTTTTCGTGTGCCATCTTCAACTTCATAGAACATTTCATCATAGCTCCATATACCGCCTTCAGGACAACGCTTTTTTCTATTCATATCTCTCCAATATCTGCTTCTGGCACTATCAAGTGTTCTGAAGAAAATCTGTTCAAATTTGAAATTCTGCAATCTCTCATACTGATGGAATTTCTTTACCGCGTCCAAATAAGGAATAATTAAAATGTCATACCATTCCTCCGCATCCAGCTTGTGCAAATTCATGTATCTGTAAATCAAATCATGATGCACTTCTGCAAATCTTCTTTCTTCCTCTGTCAATGGTCTCTGTGTGTGTTCTGCTCTTCTGTAATTATCCATAATTACTACCTCCTAATGAATTTAATATGATTGATTTGTACGGCTTCTGATTGCCGATTGAGCAAGTGCAAATTGAAATGCCACGGCTTAACCGCTTGCCCAAGTGATTAGAAGTTATATACCGGAATCACATCTTCAATTTTCAAACCAACAATGATCTGATACATCTGGAATATCTATAATTACATGATCCTTGAATGTCTCCTTGATTACTCCATCATGTATATCTTCATCCATTCTGCACTTCACTCTTTGACCTACTTTGAAAATATGTGTTAAATCTGCCATATAAAAACCTCCTTTGTTGTGGCGTTGGGTGGGTTTCCCCACCCTTACCACTTGCTGATTACTGAACTCGTAAAACCCCGAATGTGCTTCGTGTAATGCACTTCTCATACTCTTTATCAGTAAGATACTTCTTGACTTCATCCTTCTTCACGTTCTCGCGTGTCTGTGTGGAATATGTAGCCTTGTAGTCTGTACCGATATACTGCTTAATAGGCTTACCGTTCTTGTCCACCGTCTCATACTCTGCTGTTTCATTCAGGAACTCGATAATTCCACTCTCAAGTTGTCTGATCTGCTGTTCTGTCTCGTTCTTCAAAGTCTTGAGACTTCTCAACTCTTCTACTACCTTGTTCAACTCTGTTTTTGTCATGCACATAATGACTACCTCCTTAAATATGATGATTGATTTTTTCGGTCTGTTTTGTTCGACCTTGATTGCATTGTACACTTTTTAGTGTATTCTGTCTATTCGCAAAATTAACGAAATTCACTATTTAGTGTATTGTATTTTTGTGCATGTTCACTATTAAGTGTCATATTGCACAATAATTTTATACACTATTTAGTGGATTTTGCTATTGTATTCATACACTCGTTAGTGTATTCTTGATTTATCAAATCAATCAATATATTTTTTAGGAGGTTGTTATTATGAATTATTTTAATAATGTAAAAACACTTGAAGAGTTAAGGAAACAGTACAAAGAACTATTGAAAAAGTATCATCCAGACAATCCTAATGGTAGTACAGAAGCTACAAAGGAAATCAATGTGGAATATGAAAAGTTATTCAAAGTATTAAAGAACAGACACGAGAACAGAGCAGAACAGACAAGCGACACCGACAAAAAGAACTATGATAATATGAAATATGATTTTTCAGAAGATGAAAAGTTAAGGGAAGTTTTACAAAGCATTATCACATTGCAGAATATTAATATTGAAATTGTCGGTTGTTGGATCTGGGTTGATGGCAACACATACGAACACAAAGACAAATTGAAGGCTTTAGGGTTCAGATGGGCAAGAGAAAAAAAGAAATGGTATTTTCACACCGAAGCATTTAGAAAAAGAAGTAAAAGAAAGCTATCTATGGAAGATATACGGAACTATTACGGAAGTACCGAAGTACAGACAGAACAACCGAAGAAATTAAAAGAAGCGTAAAAAAATAGGGTGTAATCGTCAAAGGTTGCACCCTATTTTTATTGTATATTTATTTGTTTTAATTCCTATTACTTTAGTAGGATATAGTATGGTAGGGGTATCAAAAACTAAAAACATAAACTATATTTTTCTACCGGGGTGTATCTGGTTCATCTATACAGTAACTTAAAAATTTCACCTTTTCCGCTTCTCATTCCGTAATTACTGAAAGCAAAAAAGCAACCATTCAAAGGAATATATAATAATCAAATATATATCATCACACCGAAAGTTATTACATAAAAAAATCACTGCTAAAAGAAAAAGATATGACCGCCTCTTATTGGGATTGTCACAAGATTTAAGATAATCAATCCAAATCCAGTCTAGTCACTAGATTTTCATTTGTTTTAATTTCGCTTGAAGTTCGGCTATTTGGGCTTCGATTGCCTGTTTTTGTTCTATCTGTTCTTCTTGTTGTTTTGTGTATTCTTCTTCTGAAATCCATTCCATAATATCTCCTGGTTGAACTTGTAAAAAAGTACACACTTTATCTATGTTTTCCGTATTCATGCTTCTATTTTGAGAAAATTTTGTAGGTGTATTTATGCTTAATCCTGCTCCACATAAATCTTTCCATTGCATATTTCTTTCTTTTAGAATTGTAGCAAGTTTATTATAAATAATCAAATTTATTTCCCTCCTTTGTCCCCCCCTTCTATTATATCACGTGTTATCAATTTAGACACTCATGAGGGGGTACACTTAAACCACAGAAATTTAAGTACCTAACGATATACCGGGGTACTGTAAAACTATGGCAGAAATAAGTACAAAAATTTGCGTCTACATAAATAAAAGACTTATCTTCCGACAAGTCTTCCCCTAAAACATACTCTTAACAAATACCTTATACGCATCTTCATCAAGAGAAAGTAAACTCTTCTCGCCATCTTTCCATTCGACAGCAACAAGATATTCCTTACTTTTCTTACCACCCACTCCTGCTATTGCTCCGAAGCCACCAAATAGTGCTACGCCTAAAGCACCTTTCCAGAACGAATACTGGTCTTTGTTGGATTCGTCGATTACGGTGTAGGAAGAAATATAACGTGGCGTTAATGGATATCCACAACCTATTTGTGACAAACAATTGTCACGAGAAAAATAATATAATTCATTACCTTTACAATATCCTTCAAGAATAACATTTGTTTTTTTCATCAAACCCCTCCTTTTTATAAAAGTATATCAAATTAATTAATTATATTCAATATTCACAAATAGAAAATCAAATCAACAGTTAAGGATTTACAAAATTTGTCTAAAATAATTAGTAGCCTTAACAAAATTGGAATTTCTACAAATGGTCTTAATAAAAATGACATATTGAATTTTGGTAAAATTCCAGAAGATAAATTAAATGCCTACACACAGAAAATTAGTTCAATCAAAAATGCTAATTTATCAAAACTAAATAATGACAAGACTGAATTATATCAGTCATTACAGATTAAACAATACGCCAACGCTCTCTCCGATCTTGATTCAACACAAGCTGCCCTACTACTAAAAACACAAGGTCTGACAAATGCACAGATTCAGCAGACACTTGCTGCACAGGGAGCTTCTACCGCTGCACAGTATCAAGCTATGGTTGAAGCCGGATTGTTGGAATCTTCGACAATGGTCTGATGACTCTTGCCGGAAAAGGAATCGAATGGGCATATAAGAAGATTTCTGGTAAAGCTGCGGAATACCTTATATGTATCTGAAATAACAAACTTACATTAATTGATTCTATCTTTGAGTTCTCACATCACCATTTATACCCACACTTTTTACAACACATACTTTTGCCAATATCACTACTTGCTAAACCAAACAATCCAGTAGAAAACCATCGTTTAGTTCCTGAGATTTTTTGTATATTGGTTGATCCGCAAGTCGGACAATGAGGAATATTGGCTTGATTGTGCATCTTCTCTTGCTCTTGTCTTTCTAATGATTGTGTACGAGTTTCAAAATTAAGAGTTTGAGGAATCTGATGAGTATTTTCTACTTCTTGAATTATTTTATATGCTGTTATACTATTACAATCAATTGTACCAACTAATCTGCTCATTTTTTCCTTGATTTCAATATCATTTAATAAAAAATCTAAATAGATACTTTTCCCATTTACAATGCAGATCCGTTCATCTGTTCTATTTTGTGTGATAGTTTCTGAAATTGGATACCCACAATGAATACATTGTTGAGATTTATCTGAAATTTCTTTGTTACATTCGGGACATTTTATTAGTGCCATAAAATACCTCCATATTTTTTATAATAAATTTAATGACTTATACAAAAGTTGTAACATAATTCCTATCCGACACAGACCAATTCTTATAAACTGATTGTTTATAAGAAAAAAAATTACATGTTGTAAATGCTCTATGTAATTTTATAATGTGTAATCTATAATTCCTAATTTATTAAAATGTACTATTAGTAATAATCTTATTTTTGACATTGCTTCAATTAGTTCCCTTGTATGATATCCTATAGGATTTTTTATAAATTCCTTTAAAAGATAGTCCAGACCATATCCATAATATTCCCACACATCTTTTATATCCAATTCCTCATAAGCATTTACATCACAATATTTTAAATATATACTTGAAACACCAACATAATAGAATATTCTATTTAAAATATTATTAAACTCATTAATATTTATTTTCGTACTTTTCCGTACCGCATTTTCAATCTGTTTAATGTTACTTCTCAATTCGTGCTGATACTCAATTAAATAATCATATATGTTATATAATTTTTTGTTGTATTGAAAACTAACCCTTTCCTTATCAATGCTTTCTGTATCTTCAATTGTTTTACACCCCAATAAATGTAATGCCTTAATTTGTTCTGCATGAACTTCTTTATATACATATGGTGTATTTCTATCCTCATGAGAAAAGCCATACATTTGAGACAATTCTTCTTCATCTAAAATATGTGTAAACTCATGAAACAAAATTCCTTTTGCTGCTGCTTTATAGTCGGCAGTACATAATGTATTAGCTACAATTAAATAATACGTATCATTTTCATATCGCTCTTCAGCTATGGTTGTACCTTTTTGATTTACATATTTGAATTTATATTTCGGCATTTTTGACACCTTTATGAATTCTTGATATTCTTCATATGCCTTATCAACTTGTGCTTTTGTCTTTACTTCTTGTATATCTAATCTTTTATGCATAACAACACATTCCTTATATAAAATATACAATTATTCTATCACAAAAATTAAAAATTTGGTAAAAAAATTAGGGCATATCAGATAGATCAATATCCAATATACCCTAATCTTACCCCTCATATAGACTATAAGGACGCACCTCATATTTAATCAGTGCATCAAATAATCTATCTGGTATCTTGTCTCTATACCTCAATGCCAATACCCTAATCTCCGATTCCTTGAACAACTTGTATTCTTGAAATGCTTCTTCCTCTGTGTCCCAATAATGCAGCTTAACTTGTTTGTCATGCCCGAATGGTGTAATCCTTGCATAGAACTTATCTCTTGCTTTGTCATAATCAACACCGATAGCATAAACCTTTGCTGATTTATAAGGACTTCTTCGCTTTGTAGCACTTGCCAATGCAGAGTTGATTGTCTCAGGCAATATACAACACTTATCTGGTGCATACTCTTTATTGCCACGATTCAATAAATCCTTATCAACTGCCATGCGTTCACCGCCACACTCATAATAATTAGCAGAATACCATTCAGCAAAGGCATCTCTGCTATTCTTCCATTCATCGCACATAAAAGCACCCTCATAGCAGCGGTTTACCAATAAAGAATTACCACCATAACATCTTCCATAAATACCAGCCCATATAGAATAAGCTGGATTGCCCTTGACAGTATTGTAATCGTAATATTCCTGTTCTCTTCCAAGCTCTGCAACTGTTTTTACGTGTTTTCTCAACAACTCATATTCTTCCGCAGATACATAAATCAGATTCTTGTAGTAATTGTTATTCATATTTTCATCTATGTGCCATATCTTATTGCATCCTGTCGGTCTGATTAAGAAATACTTTGCTACAAGTATCTCTGGACTTGTCTCTTCATGTATTGCTGATCCATCAAAATCATAGGTTACAATCGTCCAATGGACACTCCGCTCTGGATTGCCACTGTCCATCTTATGAAAGAAAAATGTCTTATCTTTTCTCATATTATTTGTAAGTCTGCCATGATTAGAAATCCAGTAGTGTCGTGTCTCGTCCACCTGTACAAATATTTCATCATCACCAAGCAAATCTATATTATTTTTCTTTGTGTCAAGCACTTTATCATCTGATAATTTTATGTAATCTCTGAACTCTTTTCGTTCTAATCTTCTTCTATCTTTGATTCTTATATAAGCCATATTTTCTTCTCCTTATAAGTTACCACTAGGCAGTAGTCATTATTTACCTGTTATTTTTATTGTTTTATTTAAATTTCTACTAGGTGTAATTTTTACCTTTTTATGTTCATCATCCATGAAAAAATCTTTTTGACGAATATCATACCTTTTTGTCGCTTTTATTGTTGCGGGTTCAATCCGAAATAAATTCTTCAAAAGAATCATATTCCCCTCTTCCATCTCTTCATATACTAACTCACGAAAAGCATCTAATACCAAATTCACATCCTTCTTATACAAGCCTGTTTTTTCTGCCAGCTTATTTCTAACATCTAAATTGTGTAATACCATTGTTTCCTCCTTACGTTGATACCGATATTCCTTGACTTCTCAAATATGAGATTGCTTCTTTCAGTAATGTTCCATCCTCAATCGTATATGCCAATGTCTCATCCCATACATTCGGCGATGCACCGACATTCAATCCACCATGTAAGCCTTCGTTTGCCCATGTAGCGACCTGATACCCTGTTGCATTATAATAATTGCTCATAGATTCTGTATCTATATATACATATGCCACAGCTTGTCCTCTTGACATTCTTCCTTTTACTTTGATTGCCGATCTCAAGAAATCATACTGTCTCCGATATGATACGGGATTATATGAATCATAATAACTTTGCAAAAAGAAATTTAAAGTCTCATATACTCGGTTTGCTAATTGATCAACCAGACCAACCAATACCGGCTGCATGATTTTTGACAGATCATTCACGTTGTTAATTTCCATCTTCAACCTCCTTAATTCGCATGAAATTATCATTTCAAATACTGTCGCTATTACTAGCTTAAAATTGCGTATTTCGTTCAAATTTGGCTTTAAATACTATTTAGGTATATTTCCTTACCTATGGATTTTAAGGCACTAAAATAAGCCACCTATCAATCATATTTCTATAACTGATAAGTAGCTTATTTACATGTCCTAATATTTATTTAGATGCACATTTAAAGCACTGTAATTAGTAAATAATTAGTATTTTGGGTAACGCTAAGAATTACGACCTCAAAAATGTTATATAAACCGTAGATAATTGAGCAAATGATACGCATCGTAATCTAAAATTGCTATCATCGTCTCATCCTCTGTCACATTCATACGGTCAATAGTTGCATTTATTACTGTCCCTGCGCATCGGTCGGCGTCTCTGTCTCCGTTGCTTTTGCGCCAAGCTCCGACAAGGTCTTGGTATACTCCTGTCCTTCCATCGCTAAGATCTGGTATGCCGTTTCCTCTGTGATACCATAAGTATTCCACAGGGCATTTATGATCTTATCCCGGCAGGAATCAA
>ERZ808242.1182-NODE-1182-length-15686-cov-35.198580_pt1 | contig 15686 bp, 12 predicted proteins | sample MGYA00521244_ERZ808242 | MGnify/ENA primary metagenome ERZ808242 (study PRJEB31516, sample SAMN03275573) | gut metagenome | biome: mammalia-associated habitat; material: feces | host: Papio cynocephalus | place: Kenya | collected 2012-07-27 ... | reverse complement strand
CCGATTACCCGCGATGGGACGAAAAGACCCCGTGAACCTTTACTACAGCTTAGCATTGACCTTGGTCATCCGATGTGTAGGATAGGCCGGAGGCTTTGAGGCGGGCGCGCCAGCGTTCGTGGAGCCATCCTTGAAATACGGCCCTTTGGCTGTCTGAGGTCTAACGCGCGATGCGCGGACACTGCTTGGTGGGTAGTTTGACTGGGGTGGTCGCCTCCAAAAGCGTAACGGAGGCTTCCAAAGGTGCCCTCGGGCCGATTGGTAACCGGCCTTAAAGAGTGCAATGGCATAAGGGCGCTTGACTGGGAGGGAGACATCCCGAGCAGGCAGGAAACTGGGGCATAGTGATCCGGCGGACGTGTATGGAAACTCCGTCGCTCAAAGGATAAAAGGTACTCCGGGGATAACAGGCTGATCCCCCCCAAGAGCTCATATCGACGGGGTGGTTTGGCACCTCGATGTCGGCTCGTCACATCCTGGGGCTGGAGAAGGTCCCAAGGGTTGGGCTGTTCGCCCATTAAAGTGGCACGCGAGCTGGGTTCAGAACGTCGTGAGACAGTTCGGTCTCTATCTATCGTGGGCGTAGGAGTTTTGAGTGGTGCCGTCACTAGTACGAGAGGACCGTGATGGACAGACCTCCGGTTTGCCGGTTGTGCCGCCAGGCGCACCGCCGGGTATCCGAGTCTGGACGGGATAAGCGCTGAAAGCATCTAAGTGCGAAGCCCACCGCAAGATGAGAACTCCATATTAGGGTCGTCCGAGACGAGGACGTTGATAGGGCGCAGGTGTAAAGGCGGCGACGCCAAAGCCGAGCGCTACTAATTGCCCGAAAGCTTTGTTTCGAAAGCCGTATTTCAGTTGTGTTTTTAGCAGTTTTGCTTGTGGCGAATGTCAGCCATACGCCCTTCGCCGCTTGCTCACCGCCGTGTGTGGTGGGAGTCGAGTCGGGTTAAGGGTAGCGATAAAATCAGGTGGTTATGGCGCTGGGGTCCCACCTCTTCCCATTCCGAACAGAGAAGTTAAGCCCAGTGGCGCCGATGGTACTGCAATGCAATGCGGGAGAGTAGGAAGCCGCCTTCTTTCAAAGAGGATTGAAGCCCGAAGATTCAAGTTGAGTCTTCGGGCTTCTTCTGTTTTGGGAAGAATGATTTGTTCATTATGTAATGTAGTTTGATGATTCGTTTGCTTCGTTACTTTCATTATCTGTTGAGAATGCCAAGAACTTATGGATTTGGTGTTCAGTCACCTTTTGCTTATAGGTTTATCCGGCAAGTTGCTCATGGCGGTAATGATTTTCCATGCGGTGATTCTTTGGAGTTGCTTTTGTCTGGTGCTTCTAAGTGTGAGCGTCGTTTACTCTTGGTTGTTCTCAAACTGGCTTTGTATTCACATGCAGATACTTGTTTTATGCCTTCCAAATATATTGACTCTCCTTTTGGTAAGATGCTTCAGGGATTGCATATTAAGCCTGTCAGCCAACTCCCTTTGCTTGATAAGGTTCAGCTAGCCATTGTTTCCACAGATTATTCGGATTATGGTTTATTGCTTGACAGAATGCTTGCCAATGGGGTGTTGCTTGTTGATGGTATTCACGTTGATAAGAAGTCTTATGGATTTTGGAAATTGTTGTTAGCTGATAAAAGGACGTTTGTGACTTTTGACTTATTTGACATAGGAGTGATATTTTTTGACCCTAAGATGTACAAGCGAAATTATAGATGTAATTATTAGTCTTTTGCTGTTCTCGCAGGCTTTATAGGCTTTTAAATCTTCTTTTTGCACTCATTCTAATACTTTTTTATTTCAAGATTCAAAAAAGATGTTGAAATATTTGGCGTTTATCAAAAAAGTATTATTTTTGCGGTCGAAAAGATAATGAAGTAAATTTTAAGACTATGTACTGGACACTTGACTTGGCTTCGAAGCTGGAAGACGCTCCTTGGCCTGCTACAAAGGAAGAACTGATAGATTACGCTACCCGTTCGGGTGCTCCTGCTGAGGTGCTTGAGAATTTGCAGGAGATAGAGGATGAGGGCGATGTCTATGAGAGCATTGAGGATATTTGGCCTGACTATCCCACAAAAGATGATTTTCTCTGGAACGAGGACGAGTATTAGTAGTGTATTGATGTTGCGTCAATTACTCAATTGAATATCAAGGCGACGGGTGGCTTTCATGAGTGGGAGTTTCCTGTCGTTTTTTGTCTTGAAAGGCTTAAGAGAATGAGCTCTTCTAACGTTGTTTTTGTTGGTTGAGCTGGGAGTGAGAGATAGAAGAATGTTGTTTGTGCACAATATATTTGCCCCTTCTGCGTTATCAGTGTGTGTTTAAACGCTTTTGTACATTTGTCATTGCGCTGACCTTCGCGACGCTTTCTGCGGAGGCCCAATACGATCCGTCCTTCAGTCACTATTTTGACATGGAGACTTCGTTCAACCCGGCGGCGGTAGGTAAGCAACCAAAACTTAATGTGACGGCTGCCTACGCGCTGGATATGGCAGGCTTCGAGCACAACCCGCAAACGGCTTACGCTTCGGCGGATCTCCCCTTCTATGCCATGAAAACCTACCACGGAGCGGGCTTGGTGTTCATGAACGATAAACTTGGTCTCTTTACGCATCAGAAGTTGTCGCTCCAGTATGCCGCCAAGTTCAAGTTGCTGGGTGGCCAGATGAGCGTGGGGCTGCAGGCTGGATTTCTCAGCGAGAATTTCGATGGAAGCAAGCTTGACATTGAAGATTCGAGTGACCCTGCGTTCACTACCTCGCAAGTGTCCGGCAATGCGCTCGATCTGGGTTTGGGCCTGTATTATATTCACAAGAGGTGGTATGCAGGCCTTTCTGCTCAACATCTAACGGCGCCGCTTGTGACATTGGGTGAGACCAATGAACTCCAGATTGACCGCACGTATTATTTGACGGGAGGATGCAATATTCAGTTGAGAAATCCGTTCTTAAGTATAAAGCCATCGGTGTTTGTCCGTACGGACACCAAGGCCTATCGGGCTGACGCCACAGCGCGATTGGTTTACACCCATGAGGAGAAGATGCTCTATGGAGGTGTGAGCTACAGTCCCACCAACTCTGTGACCGTGCTGTTGGGCGGAAGCTTTCATGGCATTGTACTGGGCTACAGCTATGAGTTCTACACGTCTGCCATCAATCCGGGCAATGGTAGCCACGAGCTGTTTGTGGGATATCAGCATGACATCAACCTCACAAAGAAAGGACGCAATCTGCATAAGAGCGTCCGCATTCTGTAATGCGATGTCGACAAAGGGGCTTGTGAGGGCCGTATTATTAATGGAAAAGGAACAATAAGACAAGATGAGAAAACATATCATTATCGCATTGGGCTTGTTGGCGGGAGTGTTTGCGCTGACAGGTTGTTTCAGTGCCAAGTCGGCTTCTGCCTCAGGACGAGGCGGTGAGGTGGTGGGAGTGTCAGGAAAGAGCTTCACCGAGCCGACTCCGTTTGGCATGACGCGTATCAATCGTGGTTTCTTGAAGATGGGCCTGGACAAGCAGGATAGTCTTTGGGGCAAGAAGACACCCGCAAAGGATATCTCTGTGGACGGCTTTTGGATGGACGAGACCGAGGTCACCAACTCTCAGTATAAGCAGTTTGTGATGTGGGTGCGTGACAGTATTCTTCGCACTCGCTTGGCTGATCCTTCCTATGGAGGCGATGAGACGTATATGATCACGGAGGACAAGAATGGTGACCCTGTCACACCGCATCTCAACTGGAACAAGCGCTTGCCCCGCAAGCCCAATGAGGATGAGCAACGCGCCATAGAGAGTCTCTATGTCACCAATCCTGTGACGGGTGAGAAACTCCTCGATTGGACGCAGATGAACTATAAGTATGAGGTCTACGATTATGTCACGGCTGCCCTTCGCCGCAACCGCATGAACCCTGCAGACCGTGTGCTGAACACCGATGTGGTGGTCGATCCCAACGAGACGGTCATGATCAGCAAAGACACGGCTTACATTGATGACCAGGGACGCATCGTGCGTGAGACCATCAACCGCCCGCTGTCGGGACCTTGGGACTTCCTCAACACTTACATTGTCAACATCTATCCTGACACCACTTGCTGGGTCAACGACTTTCAGAATTCTGAAAACGAGACCTATCTCCGCAACTATTTCTCCAATCCCGCCTACAACGATTATCCTGTTGTGGGTGTCACTTGGGAACAGGCTAACGCCTTCTGCGCCTGGCGCACCGACTACCTGCTGAAGGGCCTTGGTCCCGAGGCGCGTTACATCCAGCGCTATCGCCTGCCGACCGAAGCCGAATGGGAGTATGCTGCGCGTGGCAAGGAGCAAACTGAATTTCCTTGGGAGAACAAGGATGTGGCCAATGGCAATGGATGCTTTTATGCCAATTTCAAGCCTGACCGTGGCAACTACACCAAGGATGGCAACCTCATCACCAGCAAGGTGGCTGCTTATTCGGCCAATTCAAATGGTCTGTACGACATGGCTGGCAATGTGGCCGAGTGGACCAGCACGGTCTATACCGAGGCGGGTGTCGATGCCATGAACGATCTTAACCCGCAACTGGAGTACAAGGCCGCCAAGGAAGATCCTTACAAGCTGAAGAAGAAAAGTGTTCGCGGTGGCTCGTGGAAAGATCCCGAGAGCTACATCCGCAGTGCTTGGCGCACATGGGAATATCAAAACCAGCCGCGTAGCTACATTGGCTTCCGCTGCGTTCGTTCCTTGGCTAACTCAACAACAGGAAAACAGAAAAAGAGATAAACATTATGGCTAATCATAGTAAATATAATGTAGTGTATCGTTTGCAGAAGTGGCTCGATACCGTAGAGGGTCAGACCTTTCTCAACTACGCTTACAGTTGGGGTGCCTCCATCGTTATTCTTGGTGCCCTGTTTAAGTTGACACACCTTCCGTTGGCCAATATCATGTTGTTCCTCGGTATGGGCACGGAGGTGTTGGTGTTCTTCATTTCTGCCTTTGACCGTCCCTTTGACAAGACTGCCGATGGCCGTGAGATCCCAACCCGTGTCACGGAAGAATTTCTTGAGAGTGGCAAGGTGACCTACAGCCAAGGCGAACAGGAAGCCGCCGAACATGAGGCGGAGGAGGAAAGTTACGCCGGGGGCGCTGCCGCTGTTGTTCCCCAATCCGCCCCAACGGTCATCTTTGCCGGTGGAGGAGCTGCGCCCCAACCCCAAGGCGCTGTCGCCGAGGATGTTTCAGAAGGAAGTCAAACGGCATCCGCTGCCCAGCCGGGAACTGCCCAGTCAGCCACGAGCGGCGTGGCTTCGACGGTTGTCGGTGCGCCCAGTTATGTGCCGCAGATGTCAGCCGAGGAGGCTGAGAAGCTCAATGAGGCCCAAAGCAGTTATGTGGATGAGCTGAAGGAACTGGTTGAGACATTGAAGAAGGTCAATGAGCAGAGTGCCCGTCTCACCCGCGACAGCGAGGAGATGGAGAACCTCAACCGCACGCTCACGGGTATCAGCAAGGTCTATGAGATGCAGCTCAAGGGCGCCAGCCAGCAGATTGGCACCATTGACCAGATCAATGACCAGTCTCGTCGCATGGCGCAGCAAATCGAACAGCTCAACCAGATTTATGCACGCATGATTGAGGCCATGACGGTCAACATGCGTGCGGCTGCCCCGGGAGCGGCTGCCGCAGGCACGTCTGCCTCACCCGCAACACCCACCAGCCAGCTCTAAAAGGGTGCCTGTCGGGGCCTGATGCCCTATCTTCCCTTTGGCTGTAAGTCATTTAAAACAACGAATCATGGCAATCAAAAAAAGACCAGTTACTCCTCGCCAAAAGATGATCAACTTGATGTATGTCGTCTTGATGGCAATGCTTGCCTTGAACATCTCCACTGAGGTGCTCAATGGCTTTACCATCGTGGAGGAAAGCCTGGACCGCACCACCGCCAACAGTTCGTCGGAGAACGAGGCGATCTATGGTGACTTCAAGAACCAGATGGCCAACAATCCCGATAAAGTGCGCGCCTGGTTTGAGAAGGCCACAGAGGTGAAACGCATGAGCGACTCACTTTACAACTTCGCACAGGAGCTGAAGGTGGCCATTGTCAAGGAGGCGGATGGCCCCAAGGGTGACCTTCGCCATATAGAGAACACCGACAACCTGGATGCAGCAGGTACAGTCATGCTGGCTCCCATCACGGGCAAGGGACAACGTCTTTACAATGCGATCAATTCTTATCGTGAGCGCATCCTGTCCTATATTACCGACCCCCAACAACGCAAGATTATCGCCAGCAACCTTTCCACGGTGGTGCCTAAGCGTCCAAACACGCTTGGCAAGAACTGGCAAGAGTACATGTTTGAGAACATGCCTGTGGCGGCTGCTGTCACTTTGCTGTCCAAGTTGCAGAACGATGTGCGCTATGCCGAGGGTGATGTGCTCCACACGTTGGTGTCAAATGTCGACCTGAAAGACATCCGCGTCAACAAGCTTGCCGCTTTTGTTGTGCCTGAGAAGACGACGCTCTATCCGGGTGAACGCTTCACGGCCAATATTGTCATGGCGGCCATTGACTCCACGCAGCATCCGGAGATTTATGTCAATGGCAGTCGTGTCAACTCAGCTTCAGGCCAGTATTCCTTTACTGCCGGTGGGGTGGGCGAGTACCAGTTCAGCGGTTACATCCTCATGCGCAATGCCGCAGGTGACATTCTCCGCCGCAACTTCTTGCAGAAGTACAATGTCATTCCCGTTCCTGGCGGTGCCACGGTCGCCGCAGACCTGATGAATGTGCTCTATGCGGGCTACAATAATCCGATGAGCGTCAGCGTGCCGGGCGTTCCTCAAAACGCGGTGTCCATGACCATGACCGGCGGGCGCCTTGTGTCGAAGGGTGCTGGAAAGTTTGTGGCCGTGCCTGCAGCGGTAGGACGCGATGTCACTTTCCACATCACGGCGCGTGATGGTGGCAAGGTGCGTACGTTCCCCGCCTTCACGTTCAAGGTGCGCAAGTTGCCTGATCCCACACCTTATATCGCCTTGGGCAGCGACCGTTTCAAGGGAGGCAACCTGTCGAAGGCCGGGCTCATGAGCACGACTCACTTGAGCGCTGCCATGGATGACGGCATCCTTGACATACAGTTCCGTGTGTTGGGCTTCTCTGTTGTCTTCTACGACAACATGGGCAATGCGGTGCAGATGGCTTCGCAGGGTGATAACTTCACCGAACGCATGCGAGAGCAGTTCCGCCGTTTGAGCCGTAACAAGCGGTTCTATATCACGGAGATTAAGGCGCAGGGTCCCGACGGCATCACTCGTTCGCTGCCAGGGGCCATGGAGGTACGTGTCAGATAAAGAAGGACACTTGACCAGCCATAGAGACATTACAGCATAAGAAAAAATCAATACAGACCCTATAAAACAATGAGAAGACTCATATTCATCATCATGATAGGATGTTTCGGTCTTGCCGCGCAAGCGCAGCCCCAGGCTCGTCGTCAGCAACAAGCAGCGGCCACGCCGAAATCCAACGCCAACAATATGACCACGCGTGCCCAGATATCCTTCCCCACGGAGGCCAAGATGGACGAGGATGTGGTGTGGCGTCGCGACGTCTATCGCGAGCTTGACCTCAACGATGATGCCAATGCCGGACTCTATTATCCCACTGAGCCGGTGGGCACGCAGATGAATCTGTTTACTTATCTTTTCAAGCTCATCATGGCGGGGCCGCGTCATGGTGGCATCGCAGCTTACAGTTACGACGTGAACAGCGGCAATGAGCGTTTCGATGAGAGCATGCGTATCCAACCGCTGAAGTTTCTCGACGATTATCACATCTTTTACGAGCGCACAGACCGCGGTGTGCATATTGACGACAGCGACATTCCTTCCGCTGAGGTGAAAGGTTACTTTATCAAGGAGAGCGCTTATTATGACCAAGTGTCAGCTACCTTCCACACGAAGGTGCAAGCCATCTGCCCGGTGATGTACCGTGAGGATGACTTCGGTGACGGTGCCACCAAGTATCCCCTCTTTTGGGTAAAATACGATGATCTGGCTCCCTTCCTCTCCAAGCAGACCATCATGACCAGCAATCTCAACAATGCTGCCACCATGTCGCTTGACGATTATTTCACGACCAACGCCTACCGTGGCAAGATATACAAGACGACCAACATGCTGGGCAAGACCTTGGCTCAGGTGGCTGCCGGCGACACGGCCAAGTTGTCGCGTGAGCAACGTCGTATTGAACAGGAAATAGCAAACTTTGAGAAGAACGTTTGGGGCGACCAAGCTCGTAAGGACTCACTCGACTCCATAGCCAAGCTCGACAAGAAGGCGGTCAAGGGCGTGAAGGCCAAGAACAAGAACCGTCGCTCAGAGACCACTGCCAAGCGTACGCGCCGTTCTTCGTCATCTTCGTCCTCGTCCAGTGCTGCGCGCGTCACCGTTCGCCGCCAGCGTCATTGACGCCGACGGGTGACATCCCTTTTCCCTCCGACCCCATACAAACCGTAAGATATGAAAAAGATTTTTGCAACGCTTCTGCTGACCGTGCTCATGGCTCTCCCATCGAGCGCGCAGGTGAAGTTCGGCCTCAAGGGAGGCCTCAACGTGACTGATATGTCGCTTTCGAGCGAAGTGTTTGACGCCTCCAACCGTGCTGGTTTCTTCATTGGCCCGACCGTGAAGATCTCGTTGCCCCTCACCGGACTGGGCATTGACGGATCGGTGCTCTATGACCAGCGCTCCGCCAAGATAGAGAACAATGTGGGCGAGACGCAGACCGTCAAGCAACAGCAGATTGCCATCCCTGTCAACCTGCGTTATGGCGTGGGACTGGGCAGTTTGGCCAATGTCTTCCTCTTTGCTGGTCCGCAGGTGGGCTTCAATGTGGGCGATGACGAATTCTCTTGGCGCGACACCAGCAGCTATTCGCTGAAGAAGTCCAATTTCAGTGTCAATGTGGGTCTTGGTGCTACGTTGCTCAAGCATCTTCAGGTAACTGCCAACTACAACATCGCTTGCGGCAAGACCGCTGATGTGAACCTGTGGAAGACGGTCAGCGACGCTACCGGACAGGTCACGGGACTCAAGTCGAAGAGCCGCAACAACTCTTGGCAGATAGCCTTGGCTTACTTCTTTTAAGTAGTAATCTTGCTTAGGCACTACGTGCGCGAGGTCACAGAGAGGACGCTTGGCGCAACCTACCATCAACTCCATCCCGTCAGCGGATGGAGTTTTTTTGTTTTTTCTTTGCCTGTGCGCAACATTTCCATTAACTTTGCGTAACCAAGAGCATTCACTGCGCGTTTCCAAGACAAACAAGTTTTTCCTTACATCCATCTCCATGAGATACGTAGACGTCATCCTTCCCGTGCCCCTCGACGGCACTTTCACCTATACGATCGATACCGACAAGGCTTCCCGTTGTGCTGTGGGCATGCGTGTCCTGGTGCCCTTTGGCCCCACCAAGACCTATGCGGGCGTGGTGACCCGTCTCCATGACGATGCGCCCTCGCTGCCCGCGGGCAAGCTCAAGAGCGTGTTGGCTCTTATGGATGACTCGCCTGTCGTGTTGGCCTCACAGTTGCGCTTGTGGCAATGGATAGCCGACTATTACATGTGCACGTTGGGCGACGTTTATGTGGCGGCCCTCCCCGCGGGGCTCAAAGCCGACTCGCAGTATCGTCCGAAGATGGAAACTTGCGTGGCCTTGGCCGCCCCCTACGCCACCCCCGAGGGGCAGAAGGTGGCGTTGGAGATGCTTCGCCGCTCCCCTCGCCAGCTGGAGGTCTTTCAGACCTTTCTCCAGCTTACCTCTACTACAGACACGTCTCCGTTGACACGTGAGGCGTTGCTCAATGCCGCCCATGCCACGGCCGCCGTCTTCAAGAGCGTCGTCTCACGAGGCGTCTTCACGACCTTTGAGCGCGAAGTGGGCCGGCTCAACACCTCCATGGAGCCCCACCTTGAGCGCGCGGCGCAGCTCAGCGCAGCCCAAGGCGACGCTTACAACCAGGTGTTGATGCAGTGGATGCACCATCCTGTGGTGTTGCTCCACGGCGTCACGTCGAGTGGCAAGACGGAAGTTTACATCCATCTCATCCTCAAGACCCTTGCCGAGGGCAAACAGGTGCTTTACCTCTTGCCCGAGATAGCTCTCACTGTGCAGATCATGCAGCGCCTGCAGCGCATCTTCGGCAACCGCTTGGGCATCTACCACTCGCGCTACAGTGACGCCGAGCGCGTGGAGATCTGGCGCAAGCAACTCTCCGCCAATCCCTACGACATCATCCTTGGTGCCCGAAGTGCCCTTTTTCTTCCATTCCAGCGGCTGGGGCTGGTTGTCATCGACGAGGAACACGAGAGCTCCTACAAGCAGCAAGACCCGGCTCCCCGCTACCATGCGCGTTCGGCAGCCATCGTGTTGGCCCGGATGTTTGGAGCCAAGACCCTGCTTGGCACCGCCACACCATCTGCCGAGAGCTATCACAACGCCCTTATGGGCAAGTATGGCCTGGTGCGTCTCACCACACGGTTTCGTGACGTGCAGCTGCCCGAGATCCGTGTGGTCGACGTGAAGGACCTGCGCCATCGTCGTCTCATGAGCGGTCCCTTCTCACCTCCTCTGCTGGCTGCCATGCGTGAGGCGCTGTCCGCAGGCCGCCAGGTCATTCTCTTCCAGAATCGCCGTGGCTTTGCACCCATGCTCGAGTGTCGCGTCTGTGGTTGGGTTCCCAAGTGCAAGAACTGCGATGTGTCGCTCACTTACCACAAACGGCTCAATCTCCTCACTTGCCATTATTGTGGAGCCACCTATGCCGTGCCGTCCGCGTGTCCCAATTGCGACAACCCGCACATCAGCGGGCGCGGTTACGGCACGGAGAACATCGAGGATCAGATACGCGACATCTTCCCCGAGGCCCGTGTGGCCCGCATGGATCTCGACACCACCCGCACGCGCAATGCCTACGAGCGTCTCATCACCGATTTCTCGTTGGGCAAGACCGATGTGCTCATCGGCACGCAGATGGTCTCCAAGGGCCTTGACTTCGGCCGTGTCAGCGTGGTGGGCATCCTCGATGCCGATTCCATGCTCAATTATCCCGACTTCCGTGCCTACGAGCACGCCTTCACGATGATGTGTCAGGTCAGCGGACGTGCGGGGCGTCGTGGCGACCGCGGTCTGGTCATCCTGCAGACACGCAGCCCGCAGTTGCCGGTGGTCCGTCAGGTGGTGGCCAATGATTGCGACTCGTTCTACCGCGACTTGTTCGCTGAGCGAGAACTGTTCCATTATCCCCCCTTCAGTCACCTCATCTATGTCTTCTTGCGCCACAAACAGGAGCCCATTGTCGAGGCGGCCGCCATGGAGCTTGGCGCCCTGTTGCGCCGTTCTTTGGCCGAGCGCGTGTTGGGTCCCGACAAGCCTTCCGTGGCGCGTGTCAAGCAGATGCACATCCGCAAACTCGTCATCAAGCTCGAGTTGGGCGCTGACCTGCGCGCCGTGCGACAGCTGCTTCTCCGTACGAAGGCCCAGCTGTTGACGGTCAAGGCCTACTCGTCGCTGCAGATGTTCTTCGATGTCGATCCCCTTTGACGCGTTTTTCCAACTCTTGGCCTGACATGTCATAGGCTTCTTTTTTACGCTTGTTTTCTGCACAAATCATATCCTTTGTGCAGAAACGATGGGATTTAATGTTAATACATCTTAATTTCTTGTCTGCAAGACGCTCTATATTGCACATTTGAGATAACTTTGCGCAAAATTTTTAAGGTTATTAAGATGAATAAGTTAAAATTGGCAATTGCCGCGATGGCAATGTTCGCCATTCAGGATGCATTTGCTGGTGGTATTCTCACCAACACAAACCAAAGCATTCAGTTTCTCCGCAACCCTGCTCGCGATGCCGCCATTGGCATCGACGGTGTGTACACCAACCCCGCAGGTGTCGCTTTCATGAGTGACGGTCTTCACCTCTCTCTCAATTTGCAGAACGCCAGCCAGACGCGCACAGTGACAGGCGTCTTCGCTCCGTTTGCCTATGGTGCCAACAACGGTGGCACATCCACCAAGCAGTTCAAGGGCGAGGCCAAGGCTCCCGTGCTTCCTTCCATCCAGGCAGCTTACAACTGGAAGAACTGGAGCTTCCAGTTCGGCTTTGGTGTGACGGGTGGCGGCGGCAAGTGCCATTTTGACCAGGGCTTGCCCTCGTTTGAGAGTAGCGTGGCGTTGCTGCCCCTGCTTTCCCAGCATCTCGACGCCGTGACGGGCCAGATGGGTCTGGGCACGCTGGGACTTCCCACGGTCGATTCCTATGACATGAACACCTACATGCGTGGCCGCCAGTATTATTTCGGCTTCACGCTGGGTGCCGCCTATAAGTTCAATGAGCACTGGTCGGCCTACGGCGGTCTGCGCATGCTCTATGGCAACAGCAACTACTATGGCTACGTGAGCAACATCCGCGCCCGTTTCGCGGGCAGCGCCGACTATGTGAACGCTTCCGAGACTTTCCTCGGCCAGTCGGCTGCCGCCTATGAGGCAGTGGGCCAGTACACGGCTGCCGCACAGTATGCCGCAGCCCGTGGTGACATGGCTGCCGCGCAGGCTGCCCAAGCCAAGGCACAGGAGTATGGCGTGAAGGCTGCCATGCTCGGTGCCCTGGGTGAGGCCACGGAGGACGTGACGCTCAACTGCGACCAGACGGGATGGGGCGTGGCTCCCATCTTGGGTGTCGACTACAAGGTGGGCAACTTCAACTTTGCCGCCAAGTATGAGTTCAAGACGCGCATGCGCTTGAAGAACAAGTCGGCCAACAGTGAGAGTGCCCGCAACCTGGAGATTCTCGACCGTTGGGCCGATGGCGAGAGTGTGCCAGAGGATTCGCCGGCACTGCTCACCCTGGGCGCTCGCTGGAGCGTTATCCCACAACTGCGCCTCAATGCCGGTTGGCATCACTATTTCGACAAGGATGCCCACCAGTACAATCACCATGAGAAGAAGCTCGGTGGTGACACCAATGAGTATCTCTTCGGTGCCGAGTATGACCTGTCGAAGGTGGTGGAGGTCAGCGCCGGCGTGCAGAAGACCAACTACAAGATGACGGGCAACTACATGGAGGATGTCAGCTTCGTGGTCAACAGCTATAGCTTCGGCTTCGGCGTGGGTGTGCACCTCAACAAGAAGATGACGCTCAACCTGGCTTACTTCCAGACCAACTACAGTGACTTCTCCACCGAGTCCAACAACTACAACGACCTGTCCAATCTCACGGGCAAGATCGTGAGTGGCGTAGCCACGGCGCTGGGCCAGGACGAGGCCACGGCCAATGCCGCTGCCAGCCAGGTGAAGAACATGCTCACCACGCCGGTCACCGAGGATGGCAAGAGCATGCTCTATGGCAAGAACACGTTCACCCGCACCAACCATGTGTTTGGTTTGGGCCTGAACATCGATTTCTAACTTGTGCGGTGAGACGCCTCACCCGCTATCATGAAAGCGCAACCACTCGCATGGAGTGGTTGCGCTTTCGTTTTCTTGCGTTTCTCTGTCTCCTGCTTCGTTTTATTGTTGTCCAGCCTTTCTGCTGTTGATGTCCATGTAGTCTTCCACAAGCCAGCCGCACTGGTTGACCGTTACGCGGTAGTAGCGTCCCGTCATGATTCGGAAGTCGGTGGTGTAGAGGGGGCGATAGGTGCCATAAGGAAGCTTTTCCACAAACCATTTAAATGATTGAAAATAGCTCCCAACGTGCGGATTAGGCTTTTCGGGCAATAGCAATTCGGCTTCATATCGAGGATGTAGCCTGCCGTCCTTGTCTGCCTTTTCATAAACCAATACCGAGAAAGAGCATTCTGGCCAGTCGGAATTGGTTACTCCTTCCAGGTGAAGGAGTGTTCCCATCAGTTTGGCTCCATACTGTCACTCCACAGTCCGTCATGCTTCTTTATCGATTGCTGTGCATAGCTGAAGAAGTCGGCTCCCCCACCATAGGGCGTTCCACTGTGGGAGATGAGTTTCCCTTTTTGGACAACCTCGTAGGTGGGATAGGGCGAGACGATGAACCCCATATAGTGTTGGGGATTGTGGAGCAGCAGTGCGGCGCCCGTGAACGGGTGTTTTCTATTTTTATGATTGTGCAGATCTTGAGGCCGTGCGCCCTCTGGCCACAACTTGAGCACAATCGACTTGTCGCCTGGTGTTTCGATGGAGTCAAGTGCCATGTAGGACGAATCCGCCCAGCGCTTGGCATGGTTGGCCATGAAGGCGCCCTTCATTTCGTCCACCGTCGCCGTATCCCGAAAATGTCTCCATTTGGCCACGGCAAGGTCTGTTTCGGAAAGGTATTTGTACTCACCCCATGCGTTTTCAAGGTCCAAGTGGCACCAGTCCCATTGCGCATAGCTGAAGGTGCTGTGCAGCCCCATGAAGGCCAAAAGCAATATGTTTCTTATCATTGTCTTCATGTTATCGTTTTTTCCGTTGATGTCCATGTAGTCTTCCACGAGCCAGCCGCATTTGTTGACCGTTACGCGGTAGTATCGCGCAGGCAGGATGCGGAAGTCTGTGGAGTAATAGGGCATAAATGTGCCTTGCGGCAACTTTTCCACGAATCGTTTCATCCACCGGAAATCTCTCTGCGTTTCTTCGTCAGGGATGTCGGGTTCCAGTAGGCTTACATCATATCCTGCCTGCTTCCCAGGCTTTTCATACAGCAAGACGGAGAAGGTTCGCTCCGGCCTGTTGGGCTGAGGTGGCTCATCCTTGCCCATCAAGATGCCCATGAGGATGGTCCCGCCCCTGAGGTGGCTCTCCCAAGTGCCGTCGATATAACCAATCACTTGTTGCGCCTGGCTGAAGAAACAGGCTTCGCCTAACATGAGAATACCTTCGCGACCCAGGATGTGTCCTTTGTCATAGGTCTCCAGGAGAGGCTGGGCTGAGACGACATATCCCATGTAGCATCGAGGGTACCTGAGAAAGACAAGGTCTCCATCGAGCAATTTGGCCTCCTCTTTCGTTCGACTTCGGTTCATGTAGATTTGGTTCAGGGGCAAACCCTTTGCCTTGGGTCGCACCAGGCATAGCATGTTGCCACGAAAGGTGAAGATGGAGTCGTACCCTTGATAGGGCGAGTAGTCGAATCGCTTGTCATGATTGGCTCGAAAGGCTGCTTCCATCTCGTCGACAGAGATCGTGTCCCGAAAATATTTCTCCCTCAGCAGGCACATGTCGTCCTTCGACCTGTAATGGTATTTCTGCCAATCCTGGTACAGTTTTAGGTTTTGCCACCCTTCATCCGTAAGTAATTGCGCATTTGCGGTTGCAAAGGGCAACAGGGCGATAAATAGGATGATGTGTAGTACTTTTTTCATTGTGTTAATCATGATTTTCTTGTCCAAAGATTTCGTCCATCATCCCTTCTTGTACCTTGGACCTTTTGTAGTAGTCATAATATTTTCTGTCGCTTTCATTGTAAATCTCTGCATATTGAAAGTGGTAGTCTTCCATTCTGTCAATATCCGCTTGGCTGGGATAACTGGTGGTTGCCGTTACCAATTCTTCAAAACACGACTTTAATCGCTGTAAATCAGCCACTTGCAAATTCTTGTCTCGTGACACAAAATCAGCAAGGGACAAAAACGGGACAAAACCACGGAAAAATAAAGTCAAGAACACTTTGCCCG
>ERZ808242.1181-NODE-1181-length-15687-cov-4.294588_pt1 | contig 15687 bp, 10 predicted proteins | sample MGYA00521244_ERZ808242 | MGnify/ENA primary metagenome ERZ808242 (study PRJEB31516, sample SAMN03275573) | gut metagenome | biome: mammalia-associated habitat; material: feces | host: Papio cynocephalus | place: Kenya | collected 2012-07-27 ... | reverse complement strand
ATACAGGGCGGCAAAAGAAGCATGGGGACTGAAGTAAGCAAGGAAACTACCACCACCAGGGAAACAGCCGCCCTTTTTCCAACTGACGTCCAAAAGCAATTGCACCGCTTGCTATTACAAGTAGCAGACCAAGGATAAACATGAGGGGCGGATTGGAAGATGTCCAGCAAAAAAGCATTGCTATAATTCCACCGCCACACACATAGCCACAGTTGATAAAATGTTTCTTTTTCCTGTCTTTTCTTCTACGGTTCATGGTAATCGGCTTTATGTATAAATACTGCTTCAAATATACGATATTTTTTCAAATTGTCAAAACTATAAAATCAGAATATGGCACAGAACGTAACTTTTAACATTAACCTGAAGGTGAACGGCAAGGATGTTGTCCAGAAGGTAACCATGAACGTAGACGAGCTGCGCCATGTCGTTGATGAAGCTGCGTCCTCGACCAAGAGGTTGTCAGAATCACTTGTCAAGTTTAACCAGGGTATAGAACTGGTCCAAAACATTTCGGGGTCAGTTTCCCAACTGTCCTCCACACTGAATGCACTGACGGAGGAAAGCCGCTCGTTTGGCGGTGCCATGGCAACGGCCAACACCATGGCCGGCAAGGGCGGTGCCGATTTCGAGCGCCTGAAGGAGCAGGTGGCGGATTTGGCAAAGACAGTGCCTGTGGCGCGCGATGAACTGGCCAACGGCCTGTACCAGGTAATCAGCAACGGCGTGCCGGAAGACAACTGGATAGAATATCTGCGGCAGTCTGCCAGAGCCAGTGTGGGCGGCATGGCCGATCTGGGCGAAACGGTGAAGGTAACCTCCACCGTCATCAAGAACTACGGGCTCAGCTGGGATGCGGCAGGACAGATACAAGACAAGATACAGCTGACGGCAAAGAACGGCGTAACCTCGTTTGAACAGCTGGCACAGGCGTTGCCCCGTGTTGCCTCGCAAGCCTCCAGTCTGGGCGTGGGCATAGACGAGCTGATGGCTTCCTTTGCCACACTGACGGGCGTAAGCGGCAACACGGCAGAAGTGGGCACACAGCTTGCCGCCATATTCACGGCACTCGTCAAGCCGTCGAGCGAGGCGGCAGAGATGGCGCAGCAAATGGGCATAGAGTTTGATGCCGCTGCCATCAAGGCAGCAGGAGGCATGGGCAACTTCATCACCCAGCTGGACAGGGACGTGAAGCGCTATGCGCAGACGTCGGGCATGCTGGAGCAGGAAATATACGGCAGGCTGTTCGGCAGTGCAGAGAGCCTCAGGGCACTGACACCGTTGACCAACCGGCTGGCAAGCAAATTTCAGGATAACATAGCAGCCATGCGCGGCAGCGTGGGCACCATAGACGAAGCCTTCAGCACCATGGCAGCCACGGGGCGCGCCAAACTGCAACTGCTGAACAACAAGCTGGGCGAAGTGTCCGACACGATACAGGCCACCGTCGGCAACGCCCTGCCTTACCTCAACTTCAGCTCGCAGGTGCTGGTGTCGGCATCGTCGGTGGTGCAGCTCGCTGTCTCGCTCCAGTCGCTTACCCGTGTAACCTCCATGCTGTCTGCCGCCACCACAGCGGCAGGGCGTGCCAAAGCGGGCGCCATGGCAGCGGCACGGCTGCTGCAGGCGGCCTACCACGGCGAAGCGGCGGGAGCCACCACGGCTGCCGTGGCCACAAAGGCACTGACGGCGGCTGTAAGGGGACTGCTCATAGCTACCGGTGTGGGCGTGGCGGTGTGGGCGCTGTCAAAGGCGATAGACTACCTGACCGACAGCAGCGACACCGCAACAGCTGCCACCCGACAGCTGACCGACAGCCAGACGGCGGCACGGCAGGCACAGCAGCAAGCGGCTGACCAGATAGCACAGACACGCAGCCAGATGGAGCTGAGCATAGCCAAACTGAAGGACTTCAAGGGCAGCAAGGAGGCAGAGAAGAAGGTGGTAAACGAGATGAACGCCACCTATGGCGAAACGTTGGGCTACTATGCCACCGTGGCGCAATGGTATGAGGCACTGACCGCCAACTCGGAGGCTTACTGCAACCAGATGATCAACGAAATACGCCTGCGCTCGCTGGCCAACAAGGCGGCAGACCTGCACGAACAGCAGAGAAACCTGAAGTACAACCCCGACGGCACACTGAAGAAATACAGCAAGCAGCGGCAGACACGGACCGTCACGCATGTGGGCGGCACACAGGAGGCTCCGGAAATAACCACGAAGCGGGTAGAGATAGCGGGCAGCAGCGCACTGGAAAAGGCCAACAGACAGATGAAGGAGCTGCACAGGCAGGAAACGGCGGTGCGCAAAGAGATGAGGGGCATTGTTGCCGACAGCCGGAAGATACGCATCAGACATACCGCCGGCTACCGGCCCGCGGCACCTGCCGCACCCGCACCCGCTGCCGCCCATACGCCAAAGGCTACCGGCACTGTCAACCGCCCGGCCACAGAGAAAGATCCGTTAAAGGGCAGTATAGACTACTACGAGAAAGAGATAGAGCGGCTGCGCAAGGAAATCAGCGCCACGGCAGACGAAGCGACGGCAAAGCAGAAGCAGGCCCTGCTGACAAGGAAAGAGCAGGCACTGCAACAGCTGAAGATACGCATAGGCATAGAAGAGGCACCGGGGCAGGAGGTGAAGAACGCACTGCAGCAACTGCAAGACCAACTGCAAGCGGCACAGGCGGACTTTGACGCCGCCATCGACATAGAGGCAAAGGTGAAAGCCAAAGCCAAGGCGGATGAGCTGCAACGGCAGATAGACACCGCCACACACGGAAAGCTCACCATTGAAGCGGAGGCGGAACCTTCCTATACCGTGCAGGGCAGCACGGAAGACAAACGCCTGAGCTATGCCAACGCACAAAGCAGGGCACAGCGCATACAGACAGACTATGAAACAGGACTGATCGGGAAGAAAGAGGCACAGACGCAGATAGCTGACCTCAACAAGGCACTGGCGCAATTGGGCGCAGGGCTGAAGCCTGTCAGGCTGGAACTGGATGCCGGACCCTTTGACCGCACGCTGGACACGGTAAAGCAAGACTGGGGCGTGCTGCAAGGCATAGGTTCGGGCATAGAGGGCATAACGGATGCACTGCAAGGCAACAGAAACGCCTGGCAGACAGTGAGCGGGGCGGTAAGCGGGGCGCTGCAAGTGGCAGAAGGCATCAGCAGCGTGGTGAAGATGATAGACATGCTGGCCGCCGCCACCGCCACCGCCACGGTTGCCACTGCCGCCACCACAGCCGCTACCACAGCCAGCGCCACCGCCACCGTCGCGGAAGGCACGGCGCAAGCCACACTGGCAGCGGCCAAACTGCCCATGATAGCGGCCAACAAGGCAGCCACCGCCAGCTATATGGAACTGGCGGCAGCGGCATACTTTGCAGCGCATGCCGCCATACCTTTTGCGGGCTTTGGCATAGCGGCAGGCTTTGCCGGTGCCGCCGCGGCTGCCACCAAGGCCATAGGTGCCATGGCGTTTGCCACGGGAGGCATAGTGCCGGGTACGGAGCGCACCGGCGACAGGGTTACAGTACGTGTCAACTCAGGCGAAATGATACTGAACGCACGACAGCAGGCACGCCTCTTCAGCATTGCCAACGGGGCGGCGGTGTACGGGGCGGCACTCAATATAGGCAGTGAGTTCAACGCCACACGGCACACCGACGGCGTGGCGGCACGGCTGGACAGGCTGAGACAACTGGCAACAGAGAGCACAGGCAACGCCACGCGGCAAATAACACTGAAGGTAAGGGGCAGAGACCTCATAGAGGCGGCGGGCAACGAGCTGCGCTCAACGCGGCGCAAGAGCCACCTCAGATAACCAAAACGATATTATAACACTGTTCAAACAGTATACAAACGGCATACAGACAACATGTACATACACGGACATTTCATCAATGGGCAGAACCGCAAGGTAAGCGTGCACATACTTACCCGCGGCAGCAGACAGCCGGAAATAGAGATTGGCGGGGCGCAAAGCGGCATCAGCTTCAGCGACGACCCGGTGGAAATAGAGAGCCAGGTCAATGATACCTTTGACCACCTGCTGCTGACACAAGCCACGGTAAGGCTGCTGTGCAGCAACTATGTGGCTGACTTCTTCACCAGCTCGTGCCGTGATGCCGTGGTGAACATTGACCGGGACGGCGAGTGCCTTTTTGCAGGGTATATACAGCCTATGGCACTGTCGCAGGGCTACAATGAAGACTGCGACGAGATAGAGCTGAGCTGCATCGACTGCCTCTGCGCACTCCAATATGCCAAATACCGCGACATAGGAGCCTTGGGCGTGCTCTACCGGGCGGTAAAGGCAGAGGCGCAGCAGCGCACCTTCTTGGAGATACTGAAGGAGCTGCCGGGCGGCACCGGCACAACGCTGGACATCGTAAACGGGAAAGAGCCGCAGGTATTCTACGACGGCAGCATAGCCACAGACCGGCAGACCGAAAACCGGTACCTGCTGTTCAGCCAGCTGGCGGTGCATGAGCTGCTCTTTCTGGGCGATGAGGAGGATGACGTGTGGCGGCAGGACGAGGTATTGGAGGAGCTGCTCAAATACCTTGACCTGCATATCGTGCAGCAGGGACTGCGCTTCTACATCTTTTCGTGGAGCAGCGTAAAGGGCGGAAACGGCATAGCATGGCAGGACCTGCTTTCTGACGCCACACTGTACACGCCGCCCGCAACGGTAGACATACAAACGGGTATAGCGGCCGACACGGACACGACCCTCAGCATAGGCGAGGTGTACAACAAAATCATGGTAACATGCAGCAACAAGAGCATGGACAGCATGGTGAGCAGCCCGCTCGACGATGACCTGCTGGGCAGCCCTTACACCTACTACCAGAAATACATGACGGAATACAGCAGCGACGGCGAGGGCGAGACCGCCATCAATGCCTTTGACGCGCTTACGCACGGAAAAGACACGGACTATGAAGAGGCTTACCGCCGCGACTGGTACGTGCAGGTGCGCAGCAACAGCGAATGGACCTTTACCGACGGCGGCAAGGGCGACCTGCTGGCAGAACTGTGCCAAAACAACAGGCAGCAGCATGCCCTGCCTGACCGCATGGCCACACAGCCTGCCGCCGCGGTGCTCTCGTGGGGAAACACAGAAACCAAAGCTGCCGCCAAAGACAATGCCGTACAGGGGCGCATGGAACGCACCAACTACCTTGTGGTGAGCGTCAACGGCAACGGAAAGGACACCGAGGACGAGGCGCTGCCCGATGCTGCCACACTGAAGGCGGCCGTGCCCTGTGCCGTGTACAACGGTGCCGTGTCGGGGGGCGTGCTGTCGCCTGCCGATGACGACACGACCAATTATATAGTCATCAGCGGCAGCGTGCTGCTGCAACCGCTCATGAAGCTGACAGACACCTACGGTGCCATCTACCGCTACAAGCCCACCGGCACACCGCTGCCCGGACAGAAGGGCATCAGACAGTGGTGGCACAAGACGGTGCCCAGCCGCAACAACGGCGACGGACGCTACTATACGCAGCAATGGTGGAAGGCGGACACACCGCGCACGGAGTCAGTATGGAACGAGATGACCGCACGCGGACTGGTGCCGCCTCTGGAGGACGGACCGCAGGAACTGGAGTTCAAGTACAGTGCCATAGGCGACGGCAGCGACAGGGTGTCGAAGGTGGCGGTGCTGGCGTGCATGCTTGTCATCGGCGACAAGTGTGTAGTGGAAACGGGAACCGAAGGAAAGCCTTCTGACTTCCACTGGCAGACGTACAAGCCGCTGGAGCAGTGCAAGGACGAAGACGAGTATTACCAGCAGTCGTTTACCATCGGCTTTGACCCGAAAATAGGCGACAAGCTGATAGGCACCAAGTTCAGCATGCAGAACAACATCAGCTATCTTATGGGCATAGACGCAGAAGGCACGGCCATACCCATAACGCGCGGCGACAAGGTGAACGGGCGGGTAAGGTTCATGATACTCGGACCTGTCAACACGCTGTGGGACGAGGTAACCAGAAGACACCGCACTTGGTTCAGACACACCAAATGGAACAGTACCTCCATACCGCTGCTGGCGCATGTGGGCAGCATCTATATAGAGCAGTTTGAGGTGAAGCTGTACAGCGACAATGCGCTGGTGAACAACACGGCTGACGATGACCTCATCTACATGAGCGACACCAAAGAGAGCTATGTCAACCCGAAAGACGACATAGAGATGAAAATAGGGTCGGCACTGACCGCCGCGGAACGGCAGGAACTGAACATGACCGGCAGTCTGAGAATGAACACACCGGTAAACCTGCTCACGGGCGAAGGGCTGCTGACGGTCTACGACCGCAACAGGGACACCGCTGCCAAGCCGGAACAGCTGTACGTGGACCGCTACTACACGGAGTACCATGCACCGCGCGTGATGATGAAGCAGACACTCATGGACAGCAGCGGCACGGTGAGCCTGTGGACACGCTACCGACACCCTGCCATGGCTGGAAAGACATTCTTCGTGCAGAGCATCAGCCGTAATATGGAAGAGAACACGGCTACACTGAAATTGAAGGAAACAGAGCTATGATAGACATCAAGATTATACGGAAAGCAAAGACGCAGAACACGGCAGGAGCGGTCAACACCGCCGCCACGGCTTATACGCCCATGGCGGTGAAGGAGGCGGCGCACGCTGCACGGGCTGACCTGGCGGAAAGGGCCAAAGAGGCTGACCACGCCGCCACGGCTGACGAAGCCGCCCGTGCCGAGGAAGCGCAGCATGCCGCAGAGGCGGACCGCGCCAAACGGGCTGACTATGCCGATGACGCCGACAAATGGGACGGACACCAGTATGACGACTGTCTGGACCAACCGGTAAGAAGGGCAGACAAGGTGGGCTTTGCGACTGTAAGCACTGACTCGATAAGCTCTGCGGCACGCTTTGCAGACGGACTCCTGGGCGAGGGCTTCCGTCTGTGGAGGGACGAGGGAGGACAGACGTACCTCTGTCTGGACCACCTTACCGTAAGGCAGACAATGAGGGTGATGGAGCTGCTCATCGACAAGGTGCGTGCCGTGGGGGGCATGATCTGTGTGAGCGCTGCCAACGGCAAAATAAAAACGGCGGAAAAACTGGACGGTTACTGGCACATCACCTTTGAACAGGACAACACCTTCGTGGAGCATGACCTGATGCGCTGCCAGACCTTTACGGGCCATGCACTGAAGAGCTACTGGGTGGAGGTGGCGGCAGTGGAGGGCGGAGGCATACTCGTGGCAACAAGCGAGTTTCCGGAATATCAGCAGCCGGAGGCGGGCGACGAGTGTGTGCTGATGGGAAACACCGCCAACGCCAAAAGGCAAAACATGGTGCTCATATCTGCCACCGACGACGGACAGCCGCGGGTGGACGTGATGGACGGTGTGAAAAGCAGAAGTTTCAGCAATGCACTGAGGGCGCGGCTGGGCAACCTCGACGGCATAGCGGACAACTGGTTTCCGGCAGACAACCAACCGCACGGCAACGGGCTGTACTCTGACAACGCCTACCTGCGCGGCACCTTCCTGCTGGTAACGGGCGAAGACGTAAAGACGAAATTTGAAATAACTGAAGGCAAAATCAACTCCACGGTGGAAGGCATGCGCCGCGACTTCATCGAGAGCCGGGGATACCTGAACAACCCCAACTTTGACCGCGGCTTCGAGAAGTGGAACACGGGCAATACGGCGGTGTTCTTTACCCTGGGCGGCAAATGGATATGGAACAAAGGAACCGTGGTGGGCAAACACGGCACCGGGGCGTTCATCGAACAGGATCAGGGGCGCAATGTGGTGAAAATAACCGAAGGCGCCATTACGCAGCGCAACGCCAACCTGCTGGACAAGCCCGACATACGCACCAACGGACAGGGCGAAAAGCTGCCCGTTATGGTTTACCTGGCGTTCTTCTACAAATGCACGAAGGCGGGGGTGCTTACCGTGGAGTTTGACGGCGTGGACAAAACGGGCTTTGAAGACTTTGAACCCCTGCACCTGGAAGAGACCATGGAAGCCGGCGACAGCTACCGGCAGTACAACGGCAGCGGACTGTGGAACGGCACGGGCGACTTCCGCCTGGGCTTTACCGGCGAGATAGCCCTCTACATGCTCATACTGACCAACGACAAGGCGGAAAGTCTGGAGTACCGCTACCGGACGCTGTTCGAACAGAGTGAGAAGCTCATCAGAATAGCGGCACTCAACTTCGACAAGGAGGGACACGTGCTCGACAGCTCGCAGATCATCACCACAGCCAAATACAACGAGCTGATCAGCCAGCGGTTCAATGAGGACGGCACGCTCAAAAACAAGGCGGGAATGCTCACCACCACCGACTGGCGGCAGTGGCAAAGCAGCACTTACTCTGCCGACATGGCGGCACTACGGCAGCAACTGGAGGGATATGTCAGCGTGGAGGCTTTTGCGGGCATGTTTGCCACGGCTGCAGACAACGACAAGAACATAGTGAAGCAGGCGGACATAGCGGCTTTTGTAACCAAAGACGCCGACGGCAAACTGGAAAGCGGCGTGCATATCGCCGCAGACCAGATACAACTGGAGGGACTGGTAACGGCCAACCAAAACTTCAAGGTGCTGCAAGACGGCAGCATAGAGACACGCAATGCCAAACTGAGCGGTTACCTCTATTCTTCATTTCTGTATATAGACAAAAGCGACGCCACCGCATTGGAAAGAACGGAACACCTCTTCGGCACCAACCGGGAGTACCGGCTGAACACCAACCTCTATGTAAACGCTACACACAGAGGGGTGGTGCTGCCCGTTGACGAGAAATATGAGGGCGCACGCGTGCTCATCATGGACAGCTACTTTCTGAAGTCGAGAGTGCCTACCGACCCTACCACCGTCCGCACGGCAGACGGCTCTGCCATCGTGAGCGGACTGTTTGCCAAGGTGGCTACCGACAAGCTCTACCAGGCTGACGAGATACTGATAGACAGCGGGGTGGTGGAACTGACCATGCAGCGCATCACGCTGCCCACGACAGACGAAGAGGAAAACGCCACGGAGGAGCAGCAGATGCGGTGGGTGCTGATAACCAACAGTTGCCAGAAGCTCAAGTTCTACTTCGACGGCACGGAGTATGACTGCCGGACAAATCTTTAACGACAAAACAGGATATTATTATGGCTCTAACAAAGGAAGACAAACAGGAACTGCTCGATGCCATCAGGGCAGAGTCGCAAGACATAGGACAACTGGAAACGGTCAGCTCGCTCAGCGGCATAAAGGGTGTAACGGCACTGAAGGGCGACGAACTGGTAAGCGTGCCTCCTGACTTGCTGGGCAACGGCAGCAGCGGCGGTACCGCCATACCCGACAGCACCATAGAAGAGATTATCAACAACATGCATTAACAAATCCAATTAAAAAAAAATCATTTATGGGAAATTTCTTGGACAAGACAGGGCTCACCACGGTGTGGACCAAGGTAAAATCGTATGTGGACGGCAAGTTCAGCACCGCCGCGGCATACAAGGTGAACGGCAAGGCCATCAGCTCCAACCCCACGCTGGCTAAAGGCGATGTGGGGCTGGGCAACGTGGACAACGTGAAGCAGGTGCCTTACTCTTCGCGAGGCGTGGCCAACGGCGTGGCTACACTCGACAGCGCGGGCAAAGTGCCCTCCAGCCAGCTGCCGGGCTATGTGGACGACGTGCTGGAGTATCTGGGGCAGGTGTCGGCACCAACCATTGTAGCACAGGGCACCACGGCAGCCAACACGGCGGGCATAGTGTATGCCACAGGCATAACGGCAGACTTCAAGCCGGGCTTCGTGGTGAAGGGCAAGGACGGCAAGTACTACGGCGCAGGGGCTGAAGCCTACGGCACGAAGAACAGCAGCAACACCTGTACGCCGGACGCGGGAAAGATATACGTGCAGACCGACAACAACAGGACCTACCGCTGGAGCGGCTCCGGCATGGTGGAAATATCGGCATCATTGGCGCTGGGCACCACATCGAGCACGGCGTATGCCGGCGACAAGGGCGTGGCGGTAACCAACGCCGTAAACGACGTGAAGGCCAAGCTGAAGGCGGCGGCAGTAACCGTTACCCCTGCCGCATCGGCAGTGAACGTGAAGGTGTCCGACGGCGGCACCTACCTCAACGCGGCAAAGGACGTGCCGGCAGCCACACAGAGCGCGGCAGGTGTGATGACGGCGGCAGACAAGAAGAAGCTGGACGGCATAGCCACGGGTGCCAACGCCTACTCGCTGCCTACTGCCAGTGCATCTACCAAGGGTGGCTTGTTTATAGGCTACGGTGCCAACGGCAAGAACTACCCCTTGCAGCTTGACAGCAGCGGCAAGGCGTTTGTCAACGTGCCGTGGACAGACAACAACACCGACACCAAGGTAAAGCAGAATGCCGTGGGCACCGCCAACGCCGCCTACAACCTGCTGCTGGCGCAAAGCTCCGGCAACACGGCGGCGGAAACGGGGGCGGTAAACAAGGCCAACGGACTGACCTTCAACCCCTCTACCGGCGTGCTGACCGCAAAGACCGTGGCGGGCAACTTGAGCGGATGGGCAACATCATGCGGCACCGCCACCAAAGCCAGCCAGGACGGGGCGGGCAACAACATAGTGAACACCTACATGAAGAAGACGGACGCCGTGGCACTGCCCACAAAGACGCTGGCAGACCTCGATGCCATGACCACCGACCTGGCCAACCAGTATGCCAACGGCTCGCTGCCTAACTGCTACCGCGTGAAGGATGCCGACGGCAATGTGGTGGGCTATGTCAACTATTTCTCGGACAATGCCAAGCACGGCATCACGCAGGTGTTCATCACCAGACAGGACTTCAACGGCCTTGCTTCAGGCCATGACTACGGCGTGGTAAATGCACGCTACCGCACATGGGGTATAGCAAGCAGTCCAAGCGGCGTAACTATACCTACCGTGCAGGGCAAGTGGAACGACTGGACACCGCTGGTTGACCCCATCGTGCTGAACATGATAAAAAGCAACACCAGTACTATCAACTCGCACACCTCCTCCATCAACACGCTCAACAGCAAGGTGGTGGCCATGACGGCAGACGAGATAGCAGCCATCTGCAAGTAATAAGTAACAACCCTTAATAAAGACAACAGACAATGAAACAGTTTTTGGACGAGAGCGGCCTCCGCAAAGTAATGGCCGCCATAGAAGCCAAGCTCGCAAAGAAGCCCGACTTGGTAAACGGAAAGATAGACAGCAGCCTGCTGCCCAGCTATGTGGATGACGTGAAAGAGTTTGCGGGCACGGTAATCAACCCTACCGTCGTGGCAGGGGGCACGGCAAACGCCGTGGGCGTGTACTATGCCACGGGCATGACGGCAGACTTCAAGCCGGGCTTCGTGACCAAAGGAAAGGACGGCAAATACTACGGCTCCATACCTGATGGCTACGGCACCCTCAACAGCAGCAGCAACACCAGCACACCGTACACCGACAAGATATACGTGGACACCTCGGAGAACCAGGCGTACCGCTGGAGCGGCACTGAACTGGTGGCCATAGGCTCGTCGCTGGCACTGGGCGAAACCTCCAGCACGGCTTACGCCGGCGACAAGGGTGCCGCACTGGCCAAGAAGGTGGCGGCACTGGAGGCAAACGGCACCATACCCGACAAGACCCTGGCAGACCTTGACACCATGACGGCAGAACTGGCTGCAAAGTATGCCGACGGCTCGCTGCCCGCACGGTACAGGGTGAAGGATGCCGGCGGCAATGTGGTGGGCTATGTCAACTATTTCTCGGACAATGCCAAGCACGGCATCACGCAGGTGTTCATCACCAGACAGGACTTCAACGGCCTTGCTTCAGGCCATGACTACGGCGTGGTAAATGCACGCTACCGCACATGGGGCATAGCAAGCAGTCCAAGCGGCGTGTCTGTGCCCACGGTGCAGGGCAAGTGGAACGACTGGACACCGCTGGTGGACCCCATCGTGCAGAACCTCGTCAACACCAACACCGCAGACATCGCAGCCCTGAAGAAGAGCGTGGCGGCATACCCCCAGGTGGGCAACAAGCAGCTGCCCGCACCTGCCATCACAGGCACATGGAGCTTCTTCATGGCAGACGGCACCACAGCGGCACAGCTCAGCGGCGTGGATGCCAGGAACCCGGTGGTGGAAACAGGCTATCAGGCGCAGTTCAGCGGCACATACATGTGGACACACGCCGACGGAAAGAAAGACCCCACAGCCGTGGGCACAGGCTCTGCATGGTCTGACCTGCCCAAGACCGGCGTGGCATCCAAGACGCTCACCACTGCCAAGCTCACCGCCAACACCACCCTCGCTGCCGTCATAGCGGCACCCAAGACAGGACTCATGGTGAGCGGACAGGATGTGGTGGTGGCAAGCGGCAACGACACGGCACGGGATGCTGTCAGCATTACCTTCAAGAGCCGCGTGTACCGTGGACTGACCACCACTGCCAGCCAAACGGCAGACACCGTAAAGGCGCTCGCCTCGGAGCTGACCACAGACAAGGCATGCACCGCAAGCGGCATCACCACTACCAATACACAGTATTATGTGTATGCCTACCCGAAGAGCATGGGCGACCTCACCACCATCATACAGGACGGCGCACTGCCCGTGCTGGGGGCGTTTGCAAAAACCGTGGTCAGCATCACCAACGCGGCAGGAAAGGCCATGGACTACAACGTGTACCGCTCAACCAACCCCGGGGCATTTGCCAACGCACAACTCAACTTTAAATAACAGGAGGACAACAGCATGATAAAATATCCAGACAGTATAAGCGCCAACAACCCCAACGCGTATCACATGGTGAACGCCACGGAGGTGGGCGGACACAAAAACGTGGTAACCAAAGACGACCTCGTGGGCATCGCAGACTGCAAGCTGAAAAACGACGGCGATACCGATGCGGCGGCTGAAGGGCAGCTGTGGTGGGTGGTCAACGAGAAGTGCTTCTACCAGCTCGTAAGCTACTCCAAACGCCACTCGGCAGAAGGATGGCAGAAGTATGAGGTGCTCACCAGCACCAACTTCCAGCCTATACCCGACAGCACCATAGACAGCATCATCGCCGGCTGACGGCAGCCTACCAAATCAGTGCCGCACACGGGACAGGTTGCTGACAGACGTACAAAACAGGCTGACGGCAGCCGCACAACAGCTACATGCGGGGCAGCCTTTTGCGCAAAAACCGGTGCTTTTCTTTCAAAAACCGGTGCTTTACAAAAAAAAGGCACTGCTTTACAAGAAAAAACCGGTGCTTTTTACCGAAAAAGCTGCCCCACACAAAAAAACGGCAATAGCTGCCGACAGGTTCCAACAACCTTGGAATGGCATTCTATTGCCGTTTGTATTCACTTCAAACAAACAAGAAATATGAAACTATTGGACAGCGAAGGACTCAAGAAAGTATGGGAGGCGGTAAAGAGCAAGGACACCGCCATGACCAACACCCTCAATACCCATACCACTAACATATCATCCATCAACAGCACATTGGGCAGCAAGGTAGACGCGGGCAGCGTCAACGGCAAGTCCATGCGGGACCTCGGGCTGAAGAGCTTCGTGAAATCCGTCTACCCTTCGGCAGACTATCCATCGCCGGGCAAGATATGGTACAACGTGCTGCAGATGGTGCACACCAACGGCTCAGGCTCAGACTCCGCTAATTACATAGCCCAGATAGCCGTTACCATGACAGCCTCCGTCAACCGCCTCTTCTTCCGCAGCCGACGCACAGACCCATGGGTGGAGGCTCAGACCCTCCAGCAGGTAACCTCGGCCATCCCCTTCAACGACACCACGGGCACCGTAGCGAGCTACTGCAAGGGCGAACTCATCGGCACCATGCGCAAATGGTACATAACCGTCAACGACTCGGAAACCCAGACCTACAGAATACTCAAAGGCAGCACCGCCATCGCCACACTCAACTACACCACACCAGGCGAAGACATGGTCATGGAGTGTTGGGCAAAAGACACCGCCACCAACGGCTATGCCGTAACCTACTGACACCGTAGCTCGCTACTTCCATAGCTTGTTATTTCCATAGCTTGCTACCGTCGCCATAATCCATTGCCATTGTAACTTACTATCGCACAGGTTTTGTATATGAATAGCATTTGAAAGCCATTTGAACATCTTTCAAATATCATTTTCATTTACCGTTTTCGTTTGCTATTTTTCATTTCTTTTCATTTGCCGTTTTATATTCCTCCATACATGCAACTTTTAGTACGCTTCGTTTTACAAATTTATACATTTCGTTTTAAAAAGATGAAACGCTTCGTTTTAAGGATTATATATGATGTGGGCGACCTTTGGGTTGACGGGAAGGAATTGCGCCGATGCGTGACTGCAAGGGAAACCGGGTCGTACATGGTGAATGACTGGGTGATTGCCGTCTATTACGACAACACCAAAACAACCATTGATGGGGGCATCGTTACATCCGGCACAATACAAGTTGCTGGGGACAACAAAAGCATTCTTGCCGGAATCACGGGACAAGGCACAACATCGGATTCAATCCGCTTTTGGGCTGGCTCATCGTTTGAAAATCGGGCAAGTGCGCCGTTCCGGGTTATGCAAAACGGAGAGTTCTATGCAACAAAGGCGTATATCGAAGGCGAGATTAACGCCACAAGCGGCATTTTTAGAGGTAAGGTTTACGCAACGGATGGAGAGCTTAACGGTGACATAAATATCGGTAACGGTGCTATAAAGCTGAACAAGGATGGTAGTGGTTCTTTGGGCAATGGTGGTTTAACGTGGCAAGCTGATTTCGGAGTTATGACGATTAAAACGTTACAATTAGGGCAAGTTTGGGGATTTAGTAAACTTCCCGTATTAGCCAACTACAACAATATAAGTGCATTATCCGCTTTAGCACATCTAAATGTGCCAAGCAAAAAAACGGTAAAACTTCCTGCAAATCCGAATATTGCAAAGATGTACACCATCATAAACCACACACAATATAATAAGACCATTAACGGAAATGGCAATAAAATATGGTGGCGTAAGGATGTCAGTTTAGGTAATTACGGTAGTACGAGCACATATAATGAAAGCGATAATTTTTTGTTAGCCGCATACGCAACCATAACACTAATGTTTGACGGGACATGGTACATCGTTGCAGAGCGGTAAGGCAATAACGAACCCCGAAACCGGACATTTCGGGGAGTTAGAAGGCGTAAACGTGGCTTTTCGGGCAAAGTTACGCTTGCGTTTTCCACAAAGTGTATTATAATAACACAAATTTCTTAATTTTGCAACGTTCAAAACTTTTTAGAGATATGAATGAAACAAGGTCGGGCGAACAGATTTCCGCCCAAATAGCAAAGATGGGAGTTATTGAAGGGTTGGACAACGGCAACTTTTCCTTGTCTGACGGCAACAACTTCCAAATAAAAAACGATGGGGTTCAACCCGTTTCATTGCAAGTGCAGCTTGCCGGAATGGAAGAAGGCACGTTCATCGAAACGACCTTTGAAATCGGTTGGAATCCCGAAATCGTGCGAGTGGTAAAGGCAACATCGTTGTCGGGTATAAACTTAAAATGGGGTTACTAATATGGGAATTCTTATCGGTGTAGGTCAGACAAGACCGCAAAGCGCATACGATTACTGGTATGGCATTGAATGGG
>ERZ808242.1180-NODE-1180-length-15694-cov-9.578618_pt1 | contig 15694 bp, 14 predicted proteins | sample MGYA00521244_ERZ808242 | MGnify/ENA primary metagenome ERZ808242 (study PRJEB31516, sample SAMN03275573) | gut metagenome | biome: mammalia-associated habitat; material: feces | host: Papio cynocephalus | place: Kenya | collected 2012-07-27 ... | reverse complement strand
TAATTCTGTCCGCAAGTGTCGATTTACCATGATCGATATGCGCTATAATGCAAAAATTTCGTATCTTTGACTGATCTACATGAGCCATCCTGTTTTTCCTCCAGTATCTGAATTTCTTTTCTCTTTCATTCTAATTGTGCATTCCCGCAAACAAATAATTTGGTGTTCATTATAATAACACAATCTCACTTTCCACTCAATACTTTGTACAGAATTGCAGACAGCGGTTCCATTGCATTTTTTGCTTCTTCTACTGTATTTGTCTGACTGCCGACTTCTACTAATAACGATCGCGGTTTCAGATCCAGATTATACCGATAGCCTTTAACAAATATCTTTCTTACAAAAGATTCATAATTTGCCTGTGCCGTCAGATACATCTGAAGGCTGAATGCAAGATTCTCCGTTTTATATGGATTTGCCAGATATGATATATCCCCATTCTTATTAAGTCGGCTCACTCCATTTAAGAACATGACCTGTGCCGTCTTTTTGCCACCTATCTCCGTGATCAGATATGTATCTTCGGCTACGCCATCTCTGTGAAGATCGATCACGACATCAATGGAAGGGTATTCCGCAAGGATCTTCTGGACGCCTTCTCTCGCATAATCATACGCAGCACTTCGATCCAGTTCCCCGCCGGTCATATCATAGGCTGTCGTATCATGATAGACTGCCACCCCGTAATCTTCTTCGAGAAGATGCGTCAGGTAATCACCAACGCCGATCACTGTATCCTCGACTTTTCCCGGCTCAGAATCTTTAAAGTTCTCCGTTCCGTGTGTATGATAGATCAATACCTTAAAATTCTTTTCTTCTGTGTTGATCGTCAGATCCATGGATGCAAGATCCTGCCCATTTAATTCTTCTCTGGATACATTTGTCGTACTGTCGACCACATAGAAGTGATTTTTTATATAATCATAATCAGCAAGCTTTTCCTGCATATAACTGTGGCATCCGCTCATAGCCGCTACCGATGCTGCAGCTTCTTTATTCTCCTGTACCGCCTTTGCCGACAGATCCTTTTGTATGTCCGCATCCAAGGCATCCGTCTTCGGTTCTGATGCATAAGATACAAATGCCCCTGCCAGACAATATTCCTGTAGACAGTCTTCTAAAAAAACGGCTGTTTCTTCATTTTTCTTCTCATCCTGCTGTATATCTGTCTCCTGCCCCGACGGCATCGTTCCAAACAGAAGCTGCCGCAGCATATCCGCCTTCATTTCATTGTCACATTTTGTAAACCATATTGTAAAAAAACCTATGATCAGAAAAAAGCAATAGCGTATTCTTCTTTTTTCGCATCCTGCCTGACAGTTATTCATCCCAGATAAACTCGTTACTTTTTGTTATTTATCAGTATATGAACCCTTTTCAAAAATAATACCATTTATTGCTTCGGATATTGTGAAGCTAATCCGTCTTATCAGTTCATCGATATTTTTAGGCGTAACAAACATATCTGCAAGATCCGGGTCTACCAGATGATATGCAATCTGATATCTCTGCTGTTCAGACAGTTCTTCCATCATCTTCTTCCCATACGTCTGATTAAAAGCATCAGCGATCTCATCAAGAGAATCATCAATGATCGAAGGAACCGATATAACAGTAGGGACACCAAGTGCGATAACCTTTGTTTTTATATTATCTGAATTGATCTCCATGCGGTTATTGCCAACGCCGGAGCCCGGACTGATCCCGGTATCTGTAAGCTGGACCGTCTTATTCAGTCGTTTACTGCTTCTCGCTGCGAGTGCATCGATCACCAGAACTGTATCTACCTTTATATTTCCACAGATCCCCTTTATGATCTCCACCGTTTCGATTCCTGTCTGTGCCATAACTCCGGGACAGATCGCCGATATATCATATTCCTGTCTGCCGGATATCGGTATTTTCTCTATTCCCAGATGCCTGGTTATAAAAAGATGATCGACGACAAGAGGTCCCAGTGAATCCGGTGTCACCTCCCGGTTTCCAAGTCCTACTACCAGAACGGAGCCTGCATCTCCAAGTAACTTTTTCAGATTTTTCGATAACTCATGGCACAATGGTTCATGAATCGACTCATCAAACTCCCTGATCTCAGGGCATTCGATCGTAATATATGTTCCGACAGGCTTCCCAAGCGTTTCTGCACCTTTTTCATTTGTTACGTTGATCGTCGTTGTTTTGATCCCCCTCTGATGAATCTTTGTGGCAATCTGTATTCCATCTAATTCCCCGCGGTCTTTTATATCTTCCCGCAATTCTATCGCAAGATCTGTCCGAATCGTCCGTTCCATAACCGTCCTCTTTTCTGTTCATTCTGTCTCCGGCAAAAACAGTTTCAACCGGTATATCTCTGGTATATAAAATGCCCCGAATGAATATTTCTATTCATCGGGGGCATCACGCTTTTCACGGTATCCTACATGATTTTTTTAATTATCCGGTTAATAACCTCCGGATATCCGCAGATCGTCATGATCGGTGGATTCCACTTTACATATGCTGTATCCTTGAAACAGGTAGATACACCTACTTCTATTCCCCCCTCCATCTCGGAAGAACGAACGATCCGCTTAAATTTACTCTTGTCTTTTACAAGGCTCCAGGCCGCTTTGCTGATCGTGAAATTCACAATCGGATACCCACCTTCATAGCCGGTTATAACCGCATCTTCGATAAATGAAAATTCCTCTTTCCAGGTTGCAATTGCATCTTCGATCGATTCAAACATAGTATCTGTATTCCTTTCACTTTTTATTCTGTCTTTTATACTTATTCAGATCGTGTTTTTTACACATACTACAAGTATAGCACATAGTCTTTTAAGATGCCTTAATTTTATTTCAGAAATGATTTTATACTTTATTATTATGTAAATCTCTGCTATAATGAATTGTATTTATGATCGAACTTAATTTAAGGAGGATTTTCCATGGATTTTAGTAAAAAGGGTGTGGAAAAGAAGCAGAAAGCTCTCGTTTCGAAACTGCCCCGAAATAAAAAGAAACTGACGGTATCTCTGTTCAAAGCAATGCTGGTCTTATTTCTGGCCATCATCGTTCTTGGCATCGGAGCCGGCTTTGGTGCATTGAAGGGTATTCTGGATGATACACCGGAGGTAAATGCAAAAGATCTGATCCCGAAAGGATATCAGACAACCCTGTATGATCAGGATGGCAAAGAACTCAAAGTTCTTGCAAGCTTTGATGCCAACCGTGAATATGTCTACTATGACGATATCCCTGAGATTCTGGTAAATGCGTTTATCTCTATCGAGGATCAGCGTTTCTGGGAACATAATGGTATCGATGTCCAGGGTATCATGCGTGCATTTGCTCACGGTCTTCAGTCAGGTGACTTCGATCAGGGTGCAAGTACATTGACACAGCAGCTGATCAAGAACCAGATTTTCAATGTAGGTCTGGATGAGAAAACCATGTTTGATAAGATCGAACGTAAGGTTCAGGAACAGTATCTTGCTGTCGAAATTGAAAAAGTACTGTCTAAGAAAAGTATTGCAGAATATTATCTGAATACGATCTATCTTGGTCAGGGTCGATATGGAGTAGAAACGGCAGCCCAGTATTATTTTAATAAACAGTTAAAAGATCTGACGATCTCTGAGTGTGCTGTTCTTGCTGCAATCCCTCAGAATCCAAGTAAATTTGATCCGATTGTATTTCCGGAAGAAAATGCCAAAAGACGTCTGATGGTTCTGGACAAAATGCTGGAGCTGAAAAAAATCTCTCAGTCCGACTACGATACAGCAATTGCTGATGATGTATATGCAGAGATCGAAAAAGTATCGACAATTAAAAAATCATCTCCTACAAAAGTAAACTCCTATTATATCGATGAAGTAATCAACCAGCTGGAAGATGACTTCATGTCAATGGGATATTCCAAATCAGAAGCAGACAGTATGATCTATTCCGGCGGTCTGGAAGTTCATACCTGTCAGGATACAGAGATCCAGGATATCTGCGATACCGTATTAAACGATGAGGATAACTATCCATCTGACAGCTATCAGCTCTCCTATGCACTGACTCTCGTAGATGACAATGGGGAACAGTATAACTACAGTCAGAACATGATGGTAACCTGGTTTCAGGAAGAAAAAGGGCAGTCTTCTTTCGACCTGATCTTCTCAAGCGAAGATGAAGCAAGAGTTGCTGCCGATGAATATAAAGCACACCTGATCGCAGATACCGGATACAAAGAACAGCTTGAAAGCTATAAGGTAACGGTAGAACCGCAGATTTCTTTCACATTGATGGAACAGGAAACCGGACAGGTAAAAGCGATCGTCGGTGGGCGTGGTGAAAAAACAGAGGATCGTTCTTTTAACCGTGCAACAGAAGCAACAAGGCAGCCGGGATCCACATTCAAGGTTGTTGCTGCTTTCCTTCCTGCACTGGACGGATGTGGCATGAGTCTTGCAACAGTATATAAAGATGAACCATATAAATACACAAATGGTGTAGAAGTCAAAAACTGGTACAGCGGTTACCGCGGACCACAGACTATCCGTCAGGCGATCCAGAATTCATTAAATATCATTGCTGTTAAAACAATCACCGATGTTACACCGGAACTTGCTTATGAATATCTGTTAAAGCTTGGATTCACAACTCTCGTAAAGAGCCGTACGAATTCAAGCGGTGGAATCGAATCTGATATCAATCAGTCTCTCGCACTCGGTGGTCTGACAGATGGTATCACAAACCTTGAGATTACAGCAGCATATGCAACGATCGCAAATGAGGGTAATTATATCAAACCTATCTTCTATACAGAAGTATATGATCATGATGGAAACTTATTGATCGACAACAGAACTCCGGAAGAATCCAAGGTCATCTCCCCTCAGAATGCATGGCTGCTCACAAGTGCAATGCACGATGTTGTAACGATCGGTACCGGTACTGCAGCAAACCTCTCATGTGGTCTTTATACCGCAGGTAAGACAGGTACTACTTCCAGCAACTATGATGCCTGGTTCTGTGGATACACTCCATACTATACAGCATCTATCTGGATCGGATTTGATGTAAATACAAACTTTGCCGCAGGAAACTATCACAAGAATATGTGGCGTAAGATCATGGATGAAATTGTTGAGGCCAAAGGCTTAGATACTTCAAAGACATTTGAAATGCCTGACGGAATCGTCCGTGCAACTGTTTGTAAAGAAACCGGACTGCTTCCGGTCGCAGGCTGTGATACGGTTACAGATTATTTTGCAAAAGGAACTGTTCCAAAAAAGAAATGTGGCGGTAATAAGAAGATTGTGATCTGTAACGAATCTCATAAACCAGCTACAAACACATGTAAAGAAACAACCACATATTATTATACAATCGATGATGATGGCAGGATCGAAATCATTGATGCCGACTTCGAATATGATCAGGATATCTTAAAAGAAAAATGTCCTCTTCATCCGGAAGAAGAAGAAACAGAAGATACTTCAGAGGATGATAAAAAAGAATATACAATCTCCTCATCTTCAGATGGCGGCGGTTCGATCTCACCGACAACAACAATTAAGAAGGGTAAATCAACAACCTTCTACATTACACCTGATAAGGGATATACCATTTCAGATGTCATCGTAGATGGAAGCTCAGTCGGGGCTGTAACTTCTTACAAGTTCTCGAAGGTAAAAGGAAATCATACGATCAAGGCTGTCTTCAAGAAGAAAGGCAAGCCAACAACAGAGGAACCTACTACAGAACCTCCGACACCGGAGCCTACGACAGAACCTACTACGGAACCTCCGACACCGGAGCCTACGACAGAACCTACTACAAAGCCTACAACAGAGCCTGAAACAAGCTCAGACGGTGAGTAAATACACATAAAAAGAACGCGAGGGTTTATCCTATTATTACGCAAGACACTTTCGTTCTATCCTCGGTGTAACGGCACATAGGACAGCAAAATACGCTGTCGAAGTGCCGACACGAGTAACTGAGACCTTAGCGAAGCTATGCTGAGGTTAGTTCGAAGTTACACAGAGTGGATAGGCTTGCTACATAATAGATAACCCTCGCGTTCTTTCTTTTATGTGTATTTATTCTATTTTGTCATCTTTGGTTTAAATATCAGTGAGGCTATATAGGAAAAGATCAGCGCCGCAGAAGTTCCTACTGCCGCCATCTTGAAACCTCCCCGGAACAACCCTATGAAACCATCCTGATCCACCGCTTCTTTAATCCCTTTCCAGAGGTTATATCCAAAACCTGATAAGGGGACGGATGCCCCACAACCTGCAAATTCCAAAAATGGTTCATATACTCCTACCGCACCGAGAACAGCTCCCGTACAAACAAGAAGCACCATGATACGTCCTGGCAGCAGTTTTGTATTGTCCATAAGGATCTGCACCAGAACACAGATCAAGCCACCAATGATAAATGCTTTTATATAATCCATATATTACTTCTACTCCCTTTCTATTATTACTCCATGGGCAATCCCAGGTATATTCTGTCCTTCGTTATAACTGACTGTTGACAAAAGAGCTCCTGTTGGTACGAAAAGTACTCTTTTCCATGATCCATCCCGTAATTGCTTTAGTATATACCCTGCAAGAGTAATAGCTGAACAGCCGCATCCGGATCCACCTGAATGGGTATCCTGTTCTTCATTATCAAATATCTCTATTCCACAATCCATGTGCTGTCTGCTGATATCTATACCATTATCTTTTAACAGGTCAAAAAGGATCTTCTGACCGATCTTGCCCAGATCCCCGGTAATGATCCGATCATAATATGCCGGTTTTACATCAAAATCCTGTAGATTCTGATAGATCAGATCTGCAGCGGCAGGAGCCATACACGCTCCCATATTAAAGGAATCTTTAACTCCGTAATCAACGATTCTTCCTGTCGTAACGCCTTTAATTCTGACAGATACGGATGCATCATCATCTTTTTTATTTCCTATCACAAAGGCTCCACTTCCGGTTACCGTCCATGTTGCTGACAACGGACGCTGATTTCCATATTCCAGCGGAAACCGGAATTGTTTCTCAGCACTTCCATAATGACTGGATGTTGCTGAAACAGTATAGTCTGCATATCCTGCAGCAACCGTCATGGCTGCAAGTGACAATCCCTCACCACAGGTTGAACAGGCTCCATACAAACCAAAGATCGGTATATCCATATCCTTAACACCGAATGTTGTTGCGATCAACTGCCCAAGCAGATCACCTGCGAACAGATAACGGATATCTTCTTTCTCTTTACCTGCCTTTTTGATTGCAAGCTCTACCGCCTGCTTAACCATCTCGCTCTCTCCTTCTTCCCATGAATCCTTTCCAAATGTCGGATCCTCCGATACAATATCAAAATATCCCGCAAGCGGGCCTTCCGCTTCCTTCGATCCACAGACGGATGCTTCTCCCAATATATATGGAGGATCTGTAAAACTGACACTTTGTTTTCCTACCATTTTATTCATGTTTTCCGTATCCTTTCTTTTTTTCTAATAATATTCATTTGTCATTTACAGGTAAATTATGCATACAGAATATACTCTGGACAAATTCATCATTTCGGGGTAATCTTAAACAGATGCAAATCATACGACTGCATGAAAATCCAGATATCTGTCATGCAGATTTTTATATAATATTTTAAATGGAGTTATTTATGCTTTTTACAAAAGAATATTGGTTAAACTGTATTGATCGAACAAAACGATATATTAAAACATTTATTAAATGGATAATCTGTTCCATTATAATCGGAACAACCTGTGGCGCTGTAGGAACTGCCTTTCACTACAGTGTAGAATATGTTACAAAATTTAGAAATGGTCACTCGTGGATCATATATTTTCTACCCCTTGCGGGTCTGGTCATCATCTTCTTATACAGAAGTTGTGGACTGAAACATGACAAAGGTACAAATCTGGTCATCGGATCAATCCGAAATTCAGAATATAATGTACCATTTCGGATGGCACCTTTAATATTTATCTCAACTGTTATCACTCATCTTTTTGGTGGATCTGCAGGTCGTGAAGGTGCAGCCTTACAGATTGGGGGAAGCATCGGTGCATCGATCGGAAAACTGGTAAAAATGGATGATAACGATAAACACATTATGACCCTGTGTGGCATGAGTGCTGTATTTGCTGCATTATTTGGAACACCTGTCACTGCTGCTTTATTCAGTGTTGAAGTTATCAGTATCGGTATTCTCTACTACAGTGCTCTGGTTCCCTGTATCCTGTCAGCAACCATCGCATATGCGATCACAGAAAGGTTTCATATAACACCAACTTATTTTATTTTAAATCAGGTTCCTGAGATGTCTCTGGCAACCGGTATCCGTGTGGTTATCCTTGCAATTGTCGTTGCCGTCGTCAGTATATTGTTCTGTCTGTCCATGCAGGCAACAGGAAAAGCTTTTAAGAAATTTTTTAAGAATCAGTATGTGCGGATCTTTGTTGGCGGTGTCCTTGTGGTTCTGCTCACTATATTAGTTCGTTCCAATGATTACAATGGTGCAGGTATGAATATCATCGAACAGGCGATCCACGGAGAAGCCAAACCGGAAGCGTTTCTGCTTAAGCTGATCTTCACCTGTATCACGATCGGCTGTGGTTTCCGTGGCGGTGAGATCGTTCCTTCTTTCTTTATCGGTGCTACAGTCGGTTGTACCGTTGGTGGATGGATTGGACTCGATCCTGGATTTGGAGCCGCTATGGGGCTTGTATGCCTGTTCTGCGGCGTTGTAAACTGTCCACTGGCATCTTTAGTCCTCAGTATTGAATTATTTGGTGCAAGCGGCGTTCTGCTCTTTGCTATCGGTTGCAGTGTCAGTTACATGTTATCCGGATACTACAGCCTGTACAGCGAACAGAAGATCATCTATTCGAAGCTTCGTCCTCACTATGTAAATCTGTACACCAATCAGGAGGTGAAGACGATCGAGCATGATGAATAGCCCTATTTGTATAGAACGAAAGAAAAAGAAGACATTTGTCTTATATAATGTCTTACTACGGTTTCTGTTCGATGCTTATGCCTGATTCGTAAATACTCCTGTGCCAACTCGCTCTTCGAGCTCAAACAGACACCCGTATTTACTGGCACTATGCATCTCTCAACGAAATCCTCGTAAGGTCACTACATAAGACAAATGTCTTCTTTTTCTTTCTGCCATATATATTATTTTCTTTGTAAACTTTTATATATTATTTTTACTCAGCCTCTGTGGCATCCTCTGTCTTCTTATCATCGGACTTATCAGTTTTTTTATCTGATTTCTTGTCGGACTTTTTGTCTGTCTTTTTATCTGATTTCTTATTGTCATTCTTTTCGGAATCTTTCTTCTCCTCAGTCGTCTCTTCTTCTGTCTCTTTCTCTTTTGTTCCTCGAAGAATGACTTTGTTACGTTTGTCATAGACACTGACAGATTCCGGTTCAGATGATACTTTTTCGCCATTTTCATCATAAACTGTACGATAAGTCTGAACCTTAAGTCCTGTGATACCGGTTACGGATACTTCTTCTTCTCCTTCTTCCAGTGTATCATCATCTTCATACTCCGTCTCGTAATCATATGTAGCTACAACTTCGCTGGATAAAGACACCTTAAAACCCTTTAATTTTGTTCCGTAGATCGCACAGGTAACTACTCCTCCGCCATAAGATGAAACGATCTTGATCGGATAATCTGTATTATTTGTAAATCTGTAATCCGGGCCGCCCCAGGATACCGTCGCATCAAATCCTGCATCTACATATGTAGAAGGATGTGGATGGCAATGTCTTTCGTCGATCTGAAGGTTCGCATACAGACATGCATCATACAATGTAGAGGATACCTGACAGATTCCTCCGCCAACTTCATCTACAGATTCACCATTGACATAAGACGGAGCCGCGCTGAAACCATTTTCAATCGTTCTCTGTCCTACAACATTATTAAATGAGAATTGCTCGCCCGGCATAAGGATCGTTCCATTACAATTCTCTGCTGCCTTTGCAACATTTGACTTTCTTGCCTCTGTTCCACCAACGTTTGTACTGAATGAACTCAAGGTATCACGGAACAGATAGGACTGCAATGTCTCCTTTGATAATTCAGGCTCTGTATATACCAGATCAATACTGACTTCTTCACCATCCTTCGCTGCCTCTAATTTCTTTGCAGCAGCATCTTTGTCAAAACTGACACCGGTCACAGAATCTGTCACACTGTAATCATTTTCAGGATCAAGTGTTGCATCTGCCGGTTCAACATAGACCTCATCATAGATCAGATCAAGATCTACATCTCCATATGTAAGTGGACACTCTATCGTCTCTGCATAATTACCGGTTGTGATCAGCGCCGCTATCTGGTCAACCAATTTATCAGTATCTACAACATAACCGCCTCTGCCTTTTGTCACGATGATCTTATCTTTTTCTACTGTGTAATATTTCTCCTCGAGTCCTTCTAACTTATTAAGTTCAGACTGTTTAACTGCTGTATATAACAGCTTCTTATCTTTTAATGAAGGCTTTGCCTGAATCTTTTGATCTCGAAACAGTGCAGCCACAAAATTCCATCCTCTTGCAAGGAAAGAATGCTTCTCATCGTTTGCCTTTTTCACCGCATCTGTAACATCCAGATCAAGTGCATCTTCGATCACTACACAGTATTTCTTATCCTTAACCGTTACGTCAATGGATGCATTACTGTATTCCGTTTCAAACTGCTCCTTTACTGCTTCTGCCGCCTGTGCGACCGTCATACTGCTGACGTCAATTCCGTTAATGCTTGTATTTGGGAAAAACTTTTTATTTCCAATGCATGTACATGCGATCAGATAAAACACGCCTAATGCAACAATAACACATATCGTTGTAGTAATACTTTTTTTTGCTTTTTTCATGATGTATCTCCATTTTACTACATTCGAGGATATACGCATCAAACAGATGGTTAAAATCCCCTACATTAATATATTCAACCATTTGTTAAAGTTATCATAGGAAATTTTATATGTCAATATGGATTCCAAAGGAAAGAAATATTTCACAAAAGCTATATTCTTTCATAAAAATTATGTAACATTTTTGGAACAAACACATACCGGCATGGTTTATACCCAGCCGGCAAGTTTGCAGATCCAATAAATAACCCCAAGTACCCATGATACGAAAATTCCATACATGATAACAGGGCCTGCGATCGTGAAACATTTTACACCTTTTCCAAATACTTCACCCTCAGTCTGGAATTCAATAACCGGTGCGCAGACACCATTTGCAAATCCGGTGATCGGAACCAGTGCTCCCGCCCCGCCATATTTGGCTATCTTCTTATAAAGATTAAAACCTGTCAGGATAACACTGATCAAAACAAGAATAATAGATACATAAGATGAACTGTCATCCTTATTCCATCCAAAATACTGTAACAGGTTAAATAATCCCTGTCCGATCGTACATATAACCCCCCCGACCAGAAATGCCCAGAGACAGTTTCTGAATGAATTCGATGTCGGAGTTACTGTTTCTACATACTGATTATATTCTTTTTCTTTTGGTTCAAATTTCATACCATACACCTCTGATTCTTTCATTCTTATAAAATTTCTTTTCTGTATCCGTCAGATCAGTCCGGTAGAGATCAGTCCTATTACCGATCCCACAAGTTTACCGGCAGCCACCGCATAGATTACATAAGGGATATACCGTCTGACAGAAAACCGTCTTGAAATGATCGGAAACACATTTAATACCTCTGCCAGTGCTCCAACCAGGCAACCGGTAAATATACCGCCAAACAACGTAACAAACGCCAAACCCGGTAGTAAAAATGGGATTCTGACATTAAACAGATAAACGATATTTCCTGCAGCTGCACCATAAGCAAGCAGACATTCGATCAGCATATAATGCCGATCCCCTTTTACTTTTTCAGAAAGCTTCGGAAATACACCGATCAGTGAAATAAAAGCAAAATATCCACTGGATATTGCTGCGCCGCCAATAAATGCAACAATTGCATAACAGATATGTCTAATCAGCATCCCGGACATCCTTCTTCCTTGTAGCATCGGTTATGATCGTCTGATTCACTTCCTGTTCATACTGGCGCATTTGTACCTGAAGCGGTGTCGGATCATCTGTAAATTTCTTATTGACTCCATGATTAAAGAATATGATAATTCCGATAAATAAACCGATCGAATATGCAACAGCCCCTATCGCCGCACCGGACTCACTCCCTCCGGTAAATACATTTTGCAGCAGATCAAGCTGACCAAGCAGGTTGACATCGGAATTATAAGATATGATTGAAAATCCTGCACCAAAAAATGTGATCAGACAGAGCAGGATAAATTTAAAAGTCTGTTTGATCCTATCTGACGGATCAAACGCTTTATAATATACAACTACATTAGGCTGTCCCAGATTTGTGATGCTGACTTCCTCGTCGCAGTTCTTCTTAATCTCCTCTATAATATCCAGAATCGATATCACCTGCTGCCCTTTTGAACTGGTTGAAAAGTTCATAAGCTCAAGCTTCTCAATTCTGTTCTTCAGATCCAGATTATCAGCTACAACTTTTGACACATCCTTTATGCGAACTTTTCTCCGTTCGGCAAGGACATTTTCCGCAAGCTGCAGATAGACCATATATGCCATTTTTATCACCCGCTTTATTCTATATTTCTATAGGAAATAGGATGTCAGCATCTCTTATATTTTATACATATTCTTTCAGTTTCTCTAAAATTTTCTTCTCCTGTCTGCTCACCTGAACCTGACTAAGCCCAAGTACTTTTCCTGTCTCCGTCTGTGTACGGTCTTCAAAGTACCGAAGTCTGATCAGCTTCTGTTCATCCGGTTCGAGCCGGTCCAGCATCTGTGATAATGTAATATGATCCACAATATCCTGACTGTATTCCTCTGTCTTTGACAAGACTCCCGGCGTATCTAAAGATTCAATCTCCATCGATGCTTCCATCGCCATTACTATATCTCCGGCATCATAAGAAAGCGCCACAGCTATCTCTGCAATCTCCGGTTCGTAACCTTTTTCTTTCTTTATCTTCTGTCTGTACTGTTCTACCTTCATATTCATCTCTTTCAGACTCCTGCTCACCTTAATTGTGCCAGAGTCTCTAAGGAAGCGCCGGATCTCTCCCTGGATCAGTGGTACCGCATATGTTGAAAATTTCACACCATAATCAAAGCTAAACTTGTCAATACATTTGATCAGTCCTATGCATCCGATCTGAAATAAATCCTCGATATCATATCCTCGCCCTGTAAATCTTCTTGCTACACTCCATACAAGTCCAAGATTCTGTTCAATCAGCTTCTCTTTTGCATGGTCATCACCATTTTTCGCCTGTAAAAGAAGATCCAGATTATTTTCCATTTACATTGCACATCCTGTCCCTATTTTTTTCGTCATCTTCACTACTGTTCCGACTCCGGGTTCTGATTCCACTGTCAGTTCATCCATAAATGCCTCCATAAATGAAAATCCCATTCCTGATCTTCCATCCGTGCCCGTTGTATACATCGGTTCCATCGCCTTATCGACATCTTCGATTCCACATCCATGATCTGTAATTTCTATGTATAAAACTCTATCCTCAATCCGGGCAGTAACTTCGATCACGCCATCCTTTCCCTTATATCCATGTATAATGGAATTCGTAACAGCCTCCGATACCGCAGTTTTTACATCTGCCACTTCTTCCAGTGTCGGATTTGTTCTTGTCATAAATGATGCAACGACAACCCTTGCAAAGCTTTCATTTCTTGGATCACTTCCAAATTCTAATTTCATTTCATTTCTGTTCATTTCTGTCTTCTCCTTTTCTTCTATGAGGTATGTACATTCCGGTACGCTTCCTCAAAATCTCCTGCTTTTGTTGCGATCTTAAATATTCCTGACATCGTAAGCAGCCGTTCCATCCTGTCATTACTGTTTATGACAAATGCCTGTCCACCTCTGTCATAGACATTTCGAAAACGTCTGGTGATAAAACCGATCCCGGAGCTGTCCATCATATTTGTATTCTTAAAATCGAAAACAACATAGCGGACTCTGGAGTCCGCAAAAGCATCTTCCGTTTCTTCTATCAGCCCGGATGCCCGATAATCATCTACCTCCTCAGGAAGTTCGATTAGTATAGTATCCCCAATTTTTTCATAATTATTCATATTTCCCTCCTTTTTCAGACATATAATTTTTAGCGTAAATACATGAATTTCTATATAAAATCAAGTAATCCCATTTCACAACAAAAAAGACAAATAAGAGTATTAATTCTCCTATTTGTCTTTTGTATTTTATGATGTTTATTGCAGATCATTCATTCATAGTATCCCGACCAGACTCTGTTCCTGCCTCCTGAGTAGTTCCTTCTGTTGAAGTTTCCTCTGTTGTAGTTTCTTCTCCATCTGTAATGGTATCTTCACTCGTCTTGCCTCCGGATAAAGAAACTGCAACCGTATAATAAATAGAATCCGGACATTTATCAATGAAAGTCTCAAATGCTGTTTTCGCTTTGTCTTCGTCTTCTGTTCCCAGATAACAAAGAGCTTTATAATATAATGCAACATCGTATTCCGGGCTGGTCTCCAGTACCTTATCAAGCTCTGTCACAGCCTTATCATACTGTGTATCGTTATAATATTTGAGTGCCAGCTGCATGGATACTTTATCTGCATCTGCTAACTCTGCCTTACTTTTCTTCTCATACTCCGACACCTGTTTTGTCAATGTATCATTCTTTGTCGTAAGCGTATCAAGCTGATCCTGCAATGATGAGATCTTGGTATTTTTGTCTGCCAGATCTTCACTGTAAGCGATCTTCACATCCCGGCTCTCATTATCTGCATTCTTATTATGCTGTGGCATTACAAGAAACCACATAACTGCCAGTCCGAGCAGAAGTCCCGCAAATACATATGCCAGTGAATATTTGTAGAAATTGATATCCTTATATCTGCCCACCGGAACCGGTTTGCCTTCATAATCAACCGCATCATTATCTACATATGCCCGTGGCTGATCTTCTACAAACAGAAGGTCTGCATCATAATCATCATCCGGATAATCACGAAAGCTCATGATCTCCTCATCGGTATGTCCCATCTCATTGAAATAACGGACAGCCAGAGGATTCGTCCTGTCGATCTTAATAACCCGCTTTAATGCTTTTCTTGCTTTATCGTATTTATTGTCATCAATCAGCAGAAGTGCCATCAGCAGATATCCATTTATAAATTTTGGATTGTCTGATAAGACCTTTCTAAGCTGTATAAATGCGAGATCTTTGCTTCCCTGTCTGGCGTAATTTAATGCCTGATTATATTTTCTTGCCGCATTATTCGTGGTTTCAAGCTTGTGAGGATTTCCCTTCACTTCTTTGATATAACGTTTTGCAACATTTCGTCCACTGAAATAATTCACACTGATGACCCAATGGCTTAATGCAAGGACAACTTCTCCTGTCTCATAATATACAAGCCCCAGAAGATTTCTGGCATCAATATTCATCTTGTCATATTTAAGGGATGTCTTTAATGCTTCCTCTGCACCGCTCATATCACGGACTCTGGCTTTATCCAGACCAATGTTATAATAATATTTTGATGTGTTCAGTGCCTTATTTACAAATTCACTCTTTAATCCACATTGACTGCAAT
>ERZ808242.1179-NODE-1179-length-15710-cov-4.917215_pt1 | contig 15710 bp, 13 predicted proteins | sample MGYA00521244_ERZ808242 | MGnify/ENA primary metagenome ERZ808242 (study PRJEB31516, sample SAMN03275573) | gut metagenome | biome: mammalia-associated habitat; material: feces | host: Papio cynocephalus | place: Kenya | collected 2012-07-27 ... | reverse complement strand
AACCTGTATCATTAATTTAAGTGATGTTGCTTCTTTTGTCAATTTTTTAACAGTCGTTCACCTTATATGTTCAGGAGTTTATTTGACTATGCAACGCTTTGTAATTCTTGTCTTTATTTTCTCACATAAGATCAAAACAGGAGGAAGAATATAAAGAGTTGCAAGCATCGCAGCTGTAAGAGCAACGCACATCAAGATTCCAAAATACTTGATTGGTTTGAACGAAGCAAAGCATAGCATTATCATACCAGCATCGATAGAAAGGGTTGTTAGGATTATCGCACGTCCTGTATCAATGATATTGCTTTTTACAAGCTCTTGCACAGAAAGATTTGGGTTTTCTTTCTTCTTCATTCGATACCGGAGTATAAAATGTATTGCATCATCCACTCCAGCACCTATTGCAATGGAAGAGAAACCAACTGTAACTATGTCGAAGTTGATTCCAACGCACCACATGAAGATGTAGTTTATCATTACACCAACACAAACTGGTATGAGCGCCGCCGCACCATAGAAAATCGAGAGGAACGCTATGGTCGCTATAATGAAGATCAAAAGGTATGAGAGTATAGTTGCTCTATTCTGGTCTGACATTATTATATCTATTGATCTTACGCTATCTGAGGCTGAGCACCAGATCTTGCTCTCTGTTCCTTCAGGGAGCATATATCTAAAATAGTCTAATGTTGCCTCAAGTCTTTTCGCAGACGCTGTTGTTTGCAAATCACCCTCTACTGAGTCGTAGTTTCTTATCGAGAGAGTTATTTCGCTTGCATCGTCGTTTATAAGCATGTCTAAAACATCTGTACCTATATTCTTCTCTATTTGCTTTAATGTTCTATTGAGAAGATTGATCAAGCCATTGCTGTCAGGTATGCCAGACTCGCCATTATATACCTCGTTAAGAAAACTTACATATTGACTAAAGGATAGAATATTAACAATGTCTGGACAGGCAGCTTGTATTGCCATTTCGAAGGCATATACATCTTTTAGGTTATCTTTTTGCAAGAAGAAGTTCTTATCACCATTAGGTGCTCTTATAGTAAAGTAGTATGGATCTGTACCTCCTAGTGTTCTTGCAAAGTGCAATGAATCAGCAACAATTGGATCATCCTTTGGAAAATAATTCATATAGTTTGAATCAAAACCTATATCATTTTTGATAGTCATGAACCAAACAAAGATTATTGCCGTTATTATCAAAAAGATATACCAGAATCTAGAAACCGAGATTGCAATTGATTTTACACTCTTTGATAAAATACCATTGCTGTAAGATTGTATTTGTTTAACTTTTGGTTCTTTGAATCTGCTTAGAATCGCTGGTAGATATGTGAATGCAAGGATGCCACAATATGATACTCCAATTGCAATTGTAATACCGAATTCCTTGAATATCTGTGTTCTGCAAATTAAGAATGATAAAAATCCAGATATTGTTGTAAGCATTGCAAAGAATATTGTTTTTGCGGTCTTTGCAAAATGTATTGGCGACTTATCTCTCTCGTTTCTTCTTATGGTTTCAAAGAACTCCGATACCATGTGAATTGAATATGATGATCCAAGAGTTAGAACAAGGCATGGAGTCAGTATTGTTACAATAGTCAGCTTGTATCCCGCTAATGCCATTGTTCCCAGAGTCCATATTATACCTATTAAAGACATTGAGGCTGGTATTAGCATTGCACGAAAAGAACGGAATGACAGATAAAATACGACAAGAATTACGATGAAGCACAATGAGACAAGGACTATTAAATCCTTGTTCAAATATTTCATAACAGCTTCATTGATCATTCCACCGCCGTTGAGAGCAACTTTTCCATATTGTCTAAGAGGGTTTACTATAGCATCGAGTTCCTCTAGAGATTCAGCATTTATTCCTCTTGCTCTGTAGTAGAGCATGATTGTTGAGCCGTCTTCAGTATATAGATAGTTTTTTGCAATGGAATCGCTTTGCAACCTTTGCTTGAATATAGCAACGTCCTCATCGGTCCATTTCTCGCCTGTCTTTACGGGGGAGATTGGAACAATCGCTAGTCTTGTACCATGTTTCTCAACGGTTACATAGTCATATGGTGAAAGGCATGCACCTATTTCATATCGTTTAGAGAGATTCTTCCTTACTTCTGAAATCGTATTTTGAACCTCGGTTGTAAACATTTTATCGCAAGTGAATATGATCACATAGCCGTCGTAGAATCCTGCATTTGGATCAGAGTTTTCATTTGTTGAGGTTTCTGGTATTTCCTTGTATTCATAGTTTGCTGTTATCGTATCTATGTCTTCTGTGATTCCTGATTTATCTCTGTAAGGAACTTCTATCACTTCTCCTCTTTGTGGTATGAAATCCAAGCCGCCTGTCTTTGCAAGTTTCAAGACTTCAGTCGGCTTTGTATCCGGTGTTAAAACAAAATCTGGTGCAGGGGCTGATGACATGTATGCAAATATATTTGTATCCAGCTCTATTTTTGTAGTGGCCCAGGCAAAGAAGAGTGTAATTGCAATGATTATTGCAAGGACAATTAGCGAGCGACGAATAATCATGCGCATATATATATTGAGCAAGTTGTCTATCGGATTTCTTTTCATATCAATAAATAATATGGTATTTGACTATTTGGAGCAACCTTTGTTCTTGTTGTGTAAATTTTGTGTTATCATCCTTATATTGACACATATGGATATGATGGAGGATGGATGAGGGCTCTTTGTGTTTATGTTGATGGAGGAAAAGGCCACTATGTTCCTGCTAAAGCCGTTCAAGAATCTCTTGTTGAGAAGGGGCATAAAGCTTATTTGGAGGAGTTTTTTGACTATTTGGATATTCGCTGGATGGGTGTCATCAACAAATGGTGGTGGCGGCAGATGCTTAAAAGAACAAAGTTGGAGAACAAGCTTTCTAAACATAATGATGCCGACTCAAATGGAATGCAACTGGCCATAAAGTTTGCAAAACGCCATTGCAAATATGTCTTGAGATCAAATTTAGAAGAGAATCATGTTGATTTTGTGTTTTGTACTCATCCATATGCTTCGACAATTCTCTCAGCTATGTTCAAATACCTCAATATAAATATTCCCGTCTACTACTTTGCAACAGATGTATTTAATGCTCCTGTTGCATCAATTTCCAATGATATAAATAAATTCTACATCTCTACTCCGGAAGGGGCCGAGAGAGTCAAGAGAATGGGACAAAATGAAGATACTATCAAGATAGTTCCATTTCCTTTGCAAAAGTCTGTTGCGAACAGTCCACGGCTTTCAAAAAAAGAAGCAAGAGATAGAGTTGGCTTAGATCCATCTCTTTTCACAATACAGCTAAACCTTGGAGGCGAGGGGCTTGGGTCAATAGAGTTGGTTAAAACGATTATGAAGCAAAATCTGCCAATCCAGATAGTTGTACTTGGCGGAATTGGCAAGGAAATGGAGAAGAAACTTGATAAAATTGCTCAAAACTATCCAAAGACAAAAACAAGATTGATTGTTGCAGGATTTGTAAGCAATGTTAATGAGTTTTTGCTAGCATCTGATATCATTGTGGGAAGAGCAGGGATAAACACAATAGTGGAGGCTTTGTATATGCATAGACCTTTTCTTATAACGGAGCTTGTATACACAGTAATACCTTCAGCTGATTATGTTGAGAAATACAAAGTCGGGTGGAATGCAACAAATGATCTTGAAAAGCAATTCAATATAATAAAATCATATTCTGATAATCCTGAAAAACTTGGTGAGTTGGAAATGAATTTTAATCATTTGTCGATTTCTTTTGGTACAGATAAGTTCGTAGAGAAGATTCTTGAAGATACAAATTCTATTTAGTTTTTTTTCTTTTGAATGCAATTTTCACAGTTTCGATTATTGCTACTGCCTCAGGTGTTTTTCTGAAGCAAATATAAAGTATTGAGATTGCTATTAACGATGTTGTTAGAAAATTAGTGCATATTTTCAATAAGCCTGCAGATGGAATTGAAAATGAACCGATGGATATCTTGCCATGGATGAATTTGCCAAAATCAACCAAGGAGTTAAGATAAACTGTTATAAGACCAATTGTTACTGCCAATAGAGCTCGTATTATGGTTTGTATATAGAACCAGAATGTTGAGCGTTTGAGCCCATTATGGAATATTACTTGTGGCTCAACTATCAAATTGATGAATATGTTTGTCAATACAGTGCCAAGGATTATACCATCAAGTCCCCAAAAATGACCTAGAATAATTGAAAGTATTAAATTGGTAAATCCCTCCGCTAGGGGTCTTTTTCTGTCTTCCCAATATAAGCCAAGCGATGTTTTGAAAGATATGAACAACTCTCTCATGCTCGAGAGGTAAAAATTCACACAAATAAGAGAAACAGTTGAAAGGCTTAGAACTCTATCTGCACCGAAAAATGTCGAGATTATTGGATTTACGATGTTCAAAAGCAATATTGTCAATGTGCTATATATCAAGAAGGAACTTAAATCAAGAGCATTGAAACCTTTTGATAATGTTCTTTTTGTCTCCGATACTCCTGCATTCCCAAGGCTTGCGACGATGGAAGAAGGCAACAATGTTGATAATGACAAAAGTCCAGAACTTATCATCTGGTAATTCGAATATTTACCTAAAATTGCTGTCCCAACCATTGATGAAATCAAAAGAGCATCTGTTGATGTTACCATTACTTGCCCGATTTTCATCATAATCAAGCCTTTTGTGTTTCTAGTTATTTGTTTCCTTGAATCACCTGAGAGCCTCGATTTCTTTTCTGTTTTCAAATAGCTATATTCTTTAGTTGCCCATATATTGAGTATTGTGTTCTTCAATATATTTGCGCAGAAGATGCTTATCGAATAGAAGAGGAAATTTCTTGTCGTTATCGATATAACCATCTCAACTATGTACAGAAGAGTCCATGTTATGTTTGTTACAAGTGTAATCTTGTAGGCTTCTTGGTTTGCATTGAACAATATGCTTTTATAGTTAAGGTAGTAAGATGAGATATTGCCAATAAGGAAAAATATAAAATACAGTCTTACTTCTGATAGCTCTATTGAAGTTTTTATAAAGAAGCCTAAAAAAGGCATCAAGATTAGACCCGATGCAATCATTATTGTCCCCATGCAGAAGTAGGCTTTCTTGAAAAATCGCATTATTGCAGCTATTTGGGGATAATCATTTTTGTCGAGAGGAGCATACAATGCATATGCGATCGATGTCCCAAGCCCTAACTCTATAAATGAGAGGATGTATATTATATTGTAGAAAAAACTGTATAGCCCAAGATAATCTTCGATGAAATATTGGTTGAATATGGATCTTTCTATAAAGCTGAACACACCCATGACAATAGAGGTTGTCAGACCTATCGTAGTATTCAGTTTAGATCTGTGTATCCTCTTTAGCGATTTTTGAGATATTTTTGCTTTATTGTTAGCCATAGCTATTATATAAAACCCTAAAGTAATGAAATTTTCAATAATTTTGTTTGATTATAGTCGAATAGAATGTATTCTGGCCTTTGACTTTCATTTTGTATTTTTTATGCCAATCCAATTTCGAGAAGATGCATTCATCTCTTAAAGCATCAAAATATGATTTATCAAATGGTTGATTCAACATTTTCACTAAATCGTAAAGTCTTTCACTTGAATAGTCGAGTGAATCGATTTCCTTATGTATATCGTCGAACTCCAAGTACGCAATATATATAAGATAATCAATCATCAAGTAGTCAATAAGGACATCGTTTTTTCCCCAATATCTGAAAAAGCAATCTTGCATGAAACTTGCAAGCTTTCCATTTGGCATCGAACCAACGATGAAACCATGATATAGGTTATGCTGTACAAAGCATGTTTTTTGCCATTTTGTATGTTGGGAGAAAAATGGCATATAAAAATAGGATTTCGGAATTGGTTTTGATACAAAGACTGTAGAATCGAGCCACAATCCACCATATTTTCTCAAAAGAGAGAATCGGATTATGTCTGAAAGCTGTGCAAATGATATATATCCCTTTTCTCGTTTGGAGATGATGTAATCTGGCAGTTTGATGTAATCCTTATAGTTGTCTTTTGTGATTATGACAAGCTTTGCGCCATTTGCATTTTGTTGCATGGTGTTAATACATGCTTTTACAAGAGGCGGGGCAGAATCGACGCCTTGCCACCATAGTGTCCATATATAGTTTGCATTGTTTCCCTTTTGCTTGCATTCATGAATATTTTTGTATTGCTCAATTATGTCATTGAGCTCTTTTTTCAAGTATGATAGCACGAAGCGATGCTTCTTCTCTGCCTGATTGTAGTTGAATTCTCTTTGAAAAGGTCTATAAAGATATAGAAAGCCATTGAGAGTGTAGAAATTGAGTTTCCAGGAGATTTTTCTTCCGACTCTGAACCAGTTCTTTATATGCCAGCAATTGCCCATTATTTGTCCTTTGGAATCTTGTTCTGCTCATTAAGTATATTGGAGTAGAGCTTTTCTACCAGCCCGCCATCACATCTCATGTCGACTTTCCTAACAAAAGGGAATCCCGATTCCATTATCTCTTTATAGTCATCGATTTTGAATGTGTACGGGAATCCTCTTTCCCAATCTATGTAGCGTTGATTTGCATAATTGGAGCAATCGTATTTTTTATCGAATAGATTATCTTTGAACTTTGAGTTGTAAACTAGGATTGCTGGCCATGCCTCATCTCCAGATCTTGCCATCTTGAAGTGCTTATCAAGCCAATTTTTCTTTGAAAGTACATATTCTGCGAAGTCATTTGTTATAGACCACCACTGAGAGCCTTTTGCTGATACAAATTCTCCTTTGACTCTGTCGACTCTGCAAAGAAACTGGAAGAAGACACATATATATTCTATTGCATAAACAATTTTGTCTCTTACTTTGTGCCCTGTCCTCAGATACTTAGTAAGTACATGGTAGTATTTGTGTTCTGTATTGTATATTTTCTTGTTGAAAGGCCAAAGATTCATTGGGAAGCGAAAAGATATGAACTCCTTTCCTTTGTTTTGATCAAAGAATGCAAGGATCTTTTCTTGTGGTGCTGTAGGAAAATCTGCATTTGATATCAAATGATAGTATTCATATCTATCATGGTTATGAGCCTTTTCTAGCAAATCGATCTCTACTTGAGTTTGAGAATAATCTCCCCAATAGACGGCCCTTGTTGAAAATATCTCTATGGATGATTTTTTTGCATGTTTTTCAAGTGAGCTAAAATCAGAAAGCCCAGCTCTCTTGTCTATATGCACAAAGATATCTGTTCTATCGTTGTCCAAAACATCAATGAGCATTCCTAGTTCTTCAAAGTTGTTATGAGCCATTATCAAATAAGCATGTTTTCCTTTTTCAGCCATTATGCACTTCCTTGCTTTCTATTTTATCTATGCTGTTAAGACAATCTCAATTATAATTGCTATTATTTACTATACACGAAAAGAGGGATTTGAAGTGGATTTGATTAAATTAAAAGAAAAATACTCAAAGCACAATATCAAAGGCAAATATAGATTCACAGATAGGAAAAAGGATAGGCCAAAGCTGGTTCTGCTTTTGATAGGATACAAAAGACAACTTTGGGACGATATTCTTCCACGATTCAAATCACAGCTTGATGATGATATGGATGTGTGCCTTGTTTCTTCTGGGCGCTATTTTGATGAATTGGAGAATCTTGCAAGAGAAAATGATTGGTCTTACATCTCAACCAAGAAAAACAACGTTTGCCTTATACAGAATATTGCAATATCACTCTTTAAAAAAGCCAGTTTAATCTTCAAAGTAGATGAGGATATATTCCTCACAAAGGATGCATTCAAGAAGATGGAGAGTGCCATGGTAAGAGCGCAAGAGGAATCTCCTTACAATATCGGAATGGCAGCTCCTCTTCTGAATCTTAATGCATATGGATACTATAGGATACTTGAGAAACTTGGAAAGCTTTCTGATTTTGAGTCTCGATTCGGCAAAGCAAAGATGGCAGCCGGAAGAGATCAAGCTATAGAGACAAGTGGCGATATTGCCCGCTTCATGTGGGGTGAAGATGGCACTATTCCCCATATCGATAAGATCGATGAGCTATTTTCTCAATCGAATCCATCTTGGTCTATTTGTCCAATTCGTCTTTCTATTGGCTGTATTTTGTATAAAAGATCATTCTGGGAAGACTTCGGAAGATTTCCGGTAGTTATTGGAGATGGTATGGGGCTTGATGAGACTATTATGATAGCAGCCGGAGCCGCTCTTTCCCAGACGATGGCAGTTGCCGAAGATTGTGCTGTAGGACACTTTGGATATAAAGACCAAGGTGCTGAGATGATGAAGCTTTATTGCTCTAGAAGGGATTTGTTTTCATGGAATCTAAAATGAAACTTAGCGTAATAATGTGCGTCTACAACACACCTAGGGAAATCCTTCTTCCATCTTTGGAAAGCGTTGCAAGCCAGAGGTGCAATCATCCTTATGAGTTTATAATTGTTGATGATGGCTCAAATGATGATACCCACAAGATACTAGAGCAATTTACAAGTGAAAATTCTTATGCCAAGCTATGTACCCAAACTAATGAAGGAATAGCCTCTGCTAGGAATTCTGGCCTCAAAAACAGTTCTGGAAACTTGGTATATTGGATAGATTCTGATGATCTCTTAAAGCCAAATGCATTTCAAGTAATAATAGATAAATTCAATCAGTATCCAGATATTGCATTTCTGTCATTTGGGTGGACTGAATTACGAAAGAGAAGAAAGATTGAATGGAAAGTCACGAAAAAAGAGAGAATCATAGATACACATGAGATACTGTATTCTCTCTGTGGCGATTTTTTGTTTAAAGGGTACGTGTGGAACAAGGTCTTCAACTTGGATGTAATCGGTAGGGATATTCAAGGTTTTGATACTAGTTTTAAGGTCTTTGAAGATAAAATATGGATGCTTGAATTAGGATCAAGGCTTACAAAAGCACTATTGATTCCAGATTCCTTGTACATATATAAATTCAACCCAGGCAGCATTACGAGGGATATGAAATCATTAAGGGCAAGACAGTTCAAATACTATGAAGCAAACGAAAGAATTGTTTCAATGGCAAAACAATTTGGCGATGATATATATTATGCTGCTCTTGAGTATTATTTCTCGCTTGCCATAAATGATTACTTTTATTGGCTTTTTATGTCAAAAGACAGAAAAAACGAATTGAAAAAAAACAGAAATGCTGTCGAAAAGATAATAGAAAGGCTAGAGTACAAGAGAATTAAATCAAGGTATCTTTCTTTTCTATACAGAACTTTTAGAGTTATTAATAGATAGTTCCAAATTGTTCCAAATCATTGGTATTAAACCAAGTACCCATATTTCTATTGCAAAAACAGCATTAAACGAATAGAGCAATGTCATTTCAAATGAATTGTCTATGAGTATTGCTACAAAAAGGCCAGTGCATATTGCATAGTTTAGTGCCGATTCTGAGTTGAGATATTTCGATTTTATTCCAATTTTGACAGCGCTCACAATTATGAAAAGGATTCCCAAAGAAAAAATGATAAGGTTTGGAACTCCTGTCACAGCAAGAATTTCTATAAAAACATTATGGCTGTTCCCAACAGTTGTTAAATCCGCAACGTTTTCCTGTGATATGCCTATAAAAGGAGATATTTTTGCTGCTTTTAGAACTTTTTCTTGCAAGATGGTTCTTCCAGTGGCTGTTTTAATTGAGTCAACCCTAATGATCTTATTAAAAATTACTGTTCTAGCTTCTGAAGAAGCAATCATAACAATGAATAAAATAATCAAACAACAAATAGCCAATAAAAGAGCTATAAGTAGTATTTGTTTGACTCTTTTTTCTTTTTCTCCTCTTTGGGCAAAGTAGACTATAAGTAACAAAAATGTAAAACCACATGCGGCAAGAATTGATGTTCTACTTGATGAGATTAACAAAACAACGCAACAAGTAATAATATTGATTGCGCTTATGATGTATTTCCAAAGTTTGTTATCCTTGTTTTTCAAGATAATGATTATAGAGCAAATCACTCCCATTCCACACAAAAGACCTGTGACATTAGCATGAAGACCATACCCAGTTAACCTGCTAGGTTCGCTGATGGCTGTGATTACCATTCTAGATAATGTGCTGATATTGTTATTTATGTATATTTCTGTTATTTGAGGGTATATTTTATATATTGGTATAATAAGAAGAGATACAACAGAACCAAATAGTGAGATAAAAGAATAGTATAATGGAATTGATTGTATTTCTTTTTCCAAATGAGCAGAATCCCTTGGCATAAATGAAACATAGAGAAGGAGTAGCTCTGTACATGCAGCGAGTCCATGAACAAGAAACTCTTTATGAACTATATTGATAATAACTGACACAATGCCAAATAGAACTAAAGCGTATGATGAGACATTTTTTATGGGATAAGCATTATTTGCTATGCTATCATTCTTTTTGTTGATAATACTGTATATGATTATCGCAAATGCAAATACGGAAGACATAAGATATAGGAGGAAGCGGAAACTATCTGAGAATTGCTGAGGAATTAAAAAAGCGAAAATACAAGAAGAATAAATAAAAAGCAATCGTATGTAATCTTGTTGAGAATATTTTAGGCATTTCATAATGCACCAATATAAGCTTTTTAAAAATCTTTAACTAGTATTTGACCTTTAACCAATCAGAAGTCATGCATATATGTATCTATGAAAAAACAACTACCGAAATCAATGACCAAGAATTATCGATTTTTTCGAACACTTGCAATCCAAAAATTTATGCCAAGACGACTAAGAGAGTTTTTTGACAAGAAAGCGACTTCTTTCGTTATGGATTTCTTTGACAACAATATTTCAGATATTACAAGAAAATATTGTTCATGTGATTATTCAAAAATTGCTGATAAGAAAATCGGAAATAGAGTTTGGGTGTTTTGGTATGATGGATTCGATGTAGCTCCGACTGTTGTGAAAAAATGTATTGAGTCGATGTTCGATATGGAAGACTCTGATGTTGTATTGCTTGATAAGTATAACCTTCATAATTTTTTGGATGTTCCAGTATCAATGCAAAAGGCACTGGATGAAAAAAGAATTGGATTAGCATGTTTTTTAGATTTTGTACGTAATAGCCTTATTGCTCTTTACGGTGGTTTTTGGTTTGATGCAACAATAGCTGTGTTTGATAAGAATTTTGTTGCTAAAAGAAAAGATTTGGAATTCTACTCGATTAGATTTAGTTTCAAAAAATACAAACATTTTTCATGTGGGAAATGGAGTACTTTTTTGATTGGATCCTATAGAAATAATCCATTGACATCTTTTACATCCGAAGTTTATTTGTGGTATTTTTCAAATTATGATAAAAGCTTTGATTATTTTCTTACCGATTATATCTGGAGATATGCATATAGAAAGATTCCTCAAGTAGAGAAAATGGTAGATGGCCTAAATCAAGACAATAGCGATGCCTTCTGGCTAATAGAGCATTTTGAGCAAAGATGGAATTTCAAAAAATGGCAAAAAATGATTGAAAATAATTCTGTGCAAAAGTTGTCGTGGAAATTGAACTATAAGGTACTTTCTATACTCAAGAATACTAATTATGAATATTTCATATCAAAGTTTAGGAGGCATAAATGAATCTTCCAACTTCATTTAAGAGGAAATTCGATTTTTATGATTGTTTGGAAAGAAGCTTCTTTTTTTATTATCCATTGAGGAGTGTTATCGCAAGCAAAAAAGCTAAGCTCGTAGATGTTTTTTTATCTTATGAGGCATCAAATCTGCTCGAAAGATATGCTAAAAAGAAAAATCCATCAGGGAGAATAGGCAATCGCATTTGGTTTTTCTGGTATGATGGCATAGATGTAGCACCTGCTGTCGTGAAAAAGTGCTATGCTTCACTGAAAAGTGCAAAAGATGTTGACATCATGCTCATTGATAAGAGCAATTTATATGACGTTTGTCCGCTTCCTGTGCATATAACAGATAAATTCGCAAAAGGGCAAATTACTATACAAACTTTATCAGATATTGTTAGAAATAAGCTTATATCTCTTTATGGTGGCTTTTGGTTTGATGCGACTATATATTTGATAGATAAAGACTTTATTAACGAAAGGAAAAATCTTGATTTTTATACAGTTCGTCTAGATGCTAAAAAGACTAAGTTCTTTAATGCTGGGAAATGGTGTACTTTTTTGTTTGGGGGATGTAAGAATAACATTTTAGCTTCTTTTGCAACTGATTTTTATGATTGGTACTTCAAAAATTATGATTCAGCATTTGATTATTTTCTTACTGATTACATTTATTTGTTTGGCTATAAACATATTCCAGAAATAAAAAGGCAAATTGATAGGCTTGATATAGAAAATGAACATGTCTTCTGGCTATTGGACCACTTTTACGAAAAGTATGACGAGGACAAGTGGAATTATCTTGAGAGAAATAATCATTTGCAAAAGCTTGTATGGAAAGTGAAAAGCAAAAATATTGAAGGTACTAATCTGGAACATTTTTTGAATTTTTAGCTTTTCTTAGAATTGACTTGATTTGCATTATCCTAGGAATGCCAGAGAATGAAATGTGGATGGACCCTAGCTCATATTCCAAGGCTACGGCGTATTCTTTATTGGAAAGCCAATTTTTATCCAGATATTCGTTATAGTCTCTTCTGGTATATGGAGATCCAATCTTTTTGATATTGCTATATGCTTCGATTACGCTGTTCGCTATAGTTTTTTTGTAATAATCATCCAAAACAGGATCATTGAATTTCTTCACATATGATGATAACCATTGGTTTGCTTTTTTCAGGCTATTATCCATGTTGGGCATATATTTACCCAATGCCGAGCTGCTGTTTTCCATATATTCATAGAGATATTCTTTGCATAGTCCAACAGTTTTTGCATATGAAAGATACTCAAGGAGAAACTTATAGTCTTCAGACATAGATAGATTGCAATCAAATAAAAGGTTGTTTTCTTTGATAATACTGGCCTTGAATAATGTTCTCCAAACAACACCGCGAATGCTGTCGGAAACTCGTATTATTCGTTTGATTATTCCAAAAGCATTTTCATATTTTCCTAATCCTGAGAATTGGTTGATTTTTATCTTTATATTGTTTTTCTTTCTAAGGATATAGTTGCATATCGACATATCGTTGCCATCTATAGTTTCGAGCAACTTATCAAGATATGTAGGCATGATAGAATCATCTGCATCTATAAATGCAATATATTTTCCTGTTGCCAATGATATGCCTTTGTTTCTAGCAGAACTAACTCCACCGTTTTCTTGGTTTATTAAATGCACTCTTTCGTCAGCAAAGGAAATTTGCTCAATTTTTTTTGCTGTTTGATCTTTCGAGCCATCGTTTATGGCTAGAATCTCAAAATCAGAAAAGGTTTGATTAAGTATTGAAGAAATGCAAGATTCTATTGTATTTGATGCATTATAAGATGGTATTACTATCGAAATCTGAGGCATAAATGAATTATAAGTCAGAATATACTATTTGCCAAACGGTTGTTTGTTTTCATTTTTTTTGTTTTAGAATGGCTATGGTTCTTTGATATTTTCTGATGAATGTAAAGGCATGTTTTCTATGTATTAAAATGGTTTGTTCTTGTTTTTTGTGAATTGGCTTAATACAATATCCAAGATAGAGAATATAATAATCACAGGTATGTCTAAAGAATTGATTCCAAGAGTAATACATTATTGTTGGTTTGGAGGAAAGCCAAAACCTAAAAGTGTGATGGACTGTATTGAAACATGGAAGAAATACTGTCCCGATTTTTCAATCATCGAATGGAACGAGAATAATTTTGACATAAATTCCAATCGTTATGCCTATGAAGCTTATTGTTGCAAGAAATGGGCATTTGTTTCAGATTATGTACGTTTGAAAGCACTTCGTGATTATGGGGGGGGGTGTATTTGGATACTGATGTTGAACTATTAAAGCCATTGGATGATTTTCTATCTCTTCCTGCTTTCATCGGATTTGAATCCAATGATATGTTGGAAAGTGCAATTATAGGTAGTGAGAAAAACAACAAATGGATTTCCTTGCTTCTCTCATATTATGACAACAGAACATTTATAGCATTTGATGGCACATGCAAATGTACGCCAAATGTTCAAATAATCACTAGGCTTACATCTGAGTACTATGGCGAAAAATTCAAGAAAGACAATAGCTTTCAACAATTGGAAGATTGCTCAATTTATCCAAAGGAATTCTTCTGTCCAAAAGATCACAAAACTTGTGAAACCAATTTGACAAGTAATACTTATTCGATTCATCATTTTGATGCTTCATGGACTAAAGGAATGGGACATAAATCTGAAGACAGCTTATCGAATAGAATCAAACGCTTGGCTTTGAGGAGAAGATCATATCTTTCATTCAAAGAAAAAGGATAACTCGAATGAAATTTGCAACCATAAGAAAGTGTTTAATTGATTTGGCCAAGAAGTATAAATCTGTGATTTTGTATGTATTCTGGGGAGTAATGACAACTCTTGTCAACATAGGAGCTTTCTTTTTGCTCTATCATGTCGCCACACTTTCATTGGTAGTATCTAATCTTATTGCATGGTTTATTTCTGTCTTGTTTGCGTACATAACGAATAGGAAGATGGTATTCAATTCTTCAGCAAAAGGTATTGGTCCAGTACTTTTAGAGTGTTCTTCTTTCTTCGCAGGCAGACTGGCAACAGGGCTCTTGGATACCTTCTTAATGTTCATATTTGTTGATGTCCTATCTTTTAACGATTTTATTGTTAAAATAATGGTGAATGTCTTGATTATCATCTTGAATTATGTAATAAGCAAGCTTTTGGTTTTTCGAAAGAGGTGTAAAGAAAATGATTAACTTGGCCTTGGTAGTCCCTTGTTATAACGAAATGGAGATTCTTAGACCTTATGCTGGTAAGGCTGATGGATATGCTCTTTCCAATCTTTTTCTTGATGAAGTATCATCATGTAACTTTGAACAAGAGGTTACAATATATCCCATATTTGTAAATGATGGATCATCGGATGAGAGTGCAGAATATTTGAAGAAACTCTCCAATGCTGATTCAAGAATCCATTATATCAATTTTTCCAGAAACTTCGGAAAAGAGGCTGCGCTTTATGCTGGGCTTAAAAAATCATTGGAATTAACACCTCGGATTGACTATGTGGCAACTATGGATGTTGATTTACAAGATCCACCGAAGCTTCTTCCTCAAATGCTGGATATCGTTCTTTCTGGCGAGGCTGATACCGTTGCAACAAGAAGAGTAACTAGAAAAGGCGAACCGAAGATAAGATCTTTTTTTGCTCGGAAATTCTACAAGATTATAAATAAGATATCAGATACCGAGATTGTCGATGGTTCACGCGATTATCGCTTGATGCCGAGGAAAATGGTCGAAGCATTGGTTTCGATGAAGGAAGTAAACAGATTCTCGAAAGGTCTCTTTTCATGGGTAGGATTCAAAACAAAATGGCTTGAATATGAGAATGTTCAAAGAGTAGCAGGGGAGACTAAATGGTCGTTCTGGAAATTGTTCAAGTACTCTATTGATGGGATTGTCTCTTTTTCGACTGTTCCTTTGAATTTTGCTTCTTTTATTGGTATCGCAACTTGTTTTTGTGCATTTGTCTATTTGATTTTTG
>ERZ808242.1178-NODE-1178-length-15722-cov-4.671028_pt1 | contig 15722 bp, 16 predicted proteins | sample MGYA00521244_ERZ808242 | MGnify/ENA primary metagenome ERZ808242 (study PRJEB31516, sample SAMN03275573) | gut metagenome | biome: mammalia-associated habitat; material: feces | host: Papio cynocephalus | place: Kenya | collected 2012-07-27 ... | reverse complement strand
CCGCCACTACCACCGGCGCCGACGATTTGGTGTATTTCGTCAATAAACAGAATAATCGATCTGTCTTTGCTAACTTCTTCAATAACTTGCTGCAAACGTTTTTCAAATTCGCCGCGGTGGCCAGTACCAGCCACAAGCGCACTCAAACTCAATTCAATTAAGTGGTGGTCTTTTAAAACGTCAGGCACAGTACCTTCAGCTAAACGCTGAGCCAAACCATAAGCGACCGAAGTTTTACCTACGCCAGCCTCACCAACCAACACAGGATTCGACTTAGTTTTGCGCGTTAAAATTTCTAAAACGCGACGCACTTCGTCGTTGCGACCGATCACTGGATCCATCTTTTTCTGGCGTGCCAACTCAGTTAAGTCGCGGCCATATTCTAAAAGCTGTTTATGCTCACGAGCAAATTTTCGCCCGTCAGCAGTCATATTCTTATCACCGCCGCGACTAAAAAAGCCACCGCCTCCACCGGAAGACTTAGGAGCTTCAGGACGACGAACACCACGTATAGAATCGCGCAAAGCCAAAAGATCTACATCACGCGAAATTAAGAAGCGACAAGGCACGCTACGCCCTTCGCGTAAAATCGCGGTGATAACGTGTTTGGGCTCCACCCTGAGAGCTTGCTCCGACTCAGCTTCTTCTGGAACCATTGTCTTCATAAGCCTGGAATAACGCGGCGTTTCGGGCAACTTTTCAGAGATGTCCCACATAGGCTCATCATCTGAAGAAGGCACAAACTCTAAAATGCCCTCTTCAAGCTCAGAAAGTGGAACGCCGACATCTTCCAAAGCGTCTGCCAAGGAACGATCCAGCTGGCAAGCAGCAGCAAAAAAGTGCTCAATGCCAAGATAATAGTGTTTCCAGGAACGAGAAAGCTGATTGGCTCTGGCAATAACTCGTTCGGTAGCTTCGCTGTTATTTATGGCCATACTATTTCCGAATAATGTGAGCTACACACTCAACGTGGTAAGTCTGAGGGAACATGTCGATAGGCTGCACTTCCAAAACGGTGTAACCTTTCTCGGTCAAAATTCCCAAATCACGAGCTAAAGTAGAAGGGTTACAAGAAACGTAGGCTATACGCGGAATGCGCATTTTGGCAATCGTCTCCAAAACCACAGGATCACACCCTTTACGGGGTGGATCCAGTACTGCAGCACTAAAACTGGTGCGACGTTGCAACAGAGAGCCTTTACTGCACAAACCCGGTAAGACTTTTTCTACGGTACCATCCATAAAAGTTGTGTTGGTCAAACCGTTAAGATCTGAATTGACCACAGCATCTTCAATGGCTTCTTGGCACTCATCGATACCAAAAACGCGCTTAGCTTGGCGAGCCATATATAAAGCCAAAGAGCCAACGCCGCAATAAGCGTCTAAAATAGTATCGCGAGGCTGAATTTGCAAGAACTGATCTAACTGAGAGTAGATAGTCTCCAAACCTTCAATATTAACTTGGAAGAAAGAATTGGCAGAGATGTTGAATTTTAAGCCTGCTACCTCTTCCACTATGTGGTCGCTACCCCATAAAACAGAGTTGCGAGTGCCCAAAATAACATTGGTACGATGCGGATTTAAGTTCAGCACCACACCACAAAGAGAACGTACACGCTTGCGAACAATATCTACAAATTCTCTTACTTTGGGTAAGCGAGGCTGACTAGAGACAATAACCAACAAAGTTTGGTTTGAATAATAACCATGACGAGCCACTAAGTAACGAATAGCTCCGCTGCCGTCTTCGCTGTTGTAAACAGGCCATTGCAAACGTTCTATAGCTTCACGACAAGCGTTCATTAACTCGTTGTTTACTTCGTGCTGAATAGCACAATTTTCTACTCTGACAATTGAGTGAGTGCCCTTAGCATAATAGCCTACGTAAGGGTGAAAACGCGGTACGTTGTCTTCCTCTTTGTTGTTGTCGGTACGCAACAAATAAGGTTTAGCCCCTACAACCATTTGCGTTTTGGAGCGATAGTTCCAAGGGCGGCTCATCCTCTTACAAGGACGTACTTTAACGCCATCAAGGCCAGCTATATGGCGCAAAGCATCTTGCACCATCTTTGTTTTAAATTCCAACTGAGAATCGTAATTTACATGCTGTAAATGGCAACCGCCACATTCACTGTAAACTGGGCAACGAGGCTGAATACGACGCATAGAAGGAACGATAATCCTGTGAATGCGGGCTCGGCCGTAGTTCTTCTTCAGCTCAGTTATTTGGGCTTCTACTTTGTCACCCGGAGAAGCGCCGGGAATAAAAAGCACGAAGTTGCCTACTCTTCCTACGGCTTCTCCGCCTACTGCAAAGTCATTTATAGTCAGCTCAACTCGCTGACCGACAGATAAAGAATCGGCCATAAAAAAACTCCTTGAAGTATTCCCCCAACAGCCGCCGAGCCCCACCCAACTTTTCTCGGCAGGAAGTCAAAATCTAAAGAGAAACACTCTCAAAACGTTCAATTAAAGAGCGCTTTTTTCCTACCCAACCATAATAATACCAAGGAGAAGAGCTTGAACAACAATCATTTATCAGTAAACTTACAATCTGCTCAGTCATATTTAGATGAAGCTTTAGAAAAATTCGATGAGATGATCGACTTTTTGCAAAATTTAAGCGAAGAAGAATTGGAAGCGTCTGTGCCAATAGGCACTTTATCACAAATAGAACGAGCTCAGGCCTTAGTTTTTCAAGCTTCGTCCGCTCTAGACAAAATAAAATTACCTTAAAAAAAGTGCGACATTTTTTGCCAATAAGTGAGGTACAGGATATAAATTATGCCTTTTAACCTAGGCCCAGGGGAGCTTATATTTTTAGCGGCAGCAGCCTTATTGCTTTTTGGCCCGCAAAAACTTCCAGAAATAGGACGTGCTTTGGGCGAAGCTTTAGGATCTCTAAAAAAAGCTTATAATAGCGCAGTCAATTTGGAAGATGTCAAATCAAATTCTCCCCAAATAGCTAATCAGACAAATTTTGCTCAGCCCCAGACGAAGCCAGTTTCACTTCCGTCTGCTTCAGAACTAACAACATCTTCAAAAGCAATAGATCCAGATTTTCAACTCCACAGCGAAACTCGTTCCGAGAATAAATAAGCTATCGCTCTTGCTAAATAATAACAGCCTGCCTTCTAGCTAAGTTTTGCAGGCTAGGAGGCAGGCTGTTCGCACTTATCTATTTATCAACTACTTTAGAGTAGGCACTTCTTTAGCTTTATAAATAAAGAGCGGAGGCAAATCTAAAGAGCGAATCTTCCAACCGGCTCTGGTATTTTCAAATTCCCAGATCCAAGGAGGAGCGTCGGGATATTTGGTATCTGCCACTTTTATAATAGCCGAATCGCCAGAAACGCGCTCATCGACAACAACTCTAGTAACGTAAACGCTCTTAGTAGAAGCCATAGAGAAATAACGCTCTAGTCCTTCCTCAAAGCCTTTGAGATTTACTCTCATTTTAGCGTCTACACTTAAAGCAGCATAGGCTTCCTTGTATTTCTTGGCTTTAACATTTTCGAGAAACTCGCTGGCTATTACAAAAGGACGGCGGCTTATATCTGGAGGCGGAACGAACTTTTCATCGGTTTTCTGATTGATAGGAACTTCCGGAGCTGAACAAGCCGCAGCCAAACACAGAACAGGAATTAGTAACGCTAGGAAAGCCAACTTTTTACAAGCTGGCAAATTCTTCAGTTTTTGCAATTTCAGTCCAAACACCAATATAGCTTCCTCGCTTCCCTGCCGTGTTTAGAATAATTAAAAGCGCCTATAAGTGGACAATCTCAGCATAACTGATATAAAGTCCAGCCTTAACTATGCGTACGACAACTTCCTTGCCTACGCGATCAGAGGCATTGGCCACTTCAACCAGACAGCCATCAATAATGGCCAAAGCTGAATTGCTATTATCAGAAATATGACCATCTAACAGTAACACCCTAGCTTGTTGACCACAGGCCAAAGGTGTAAAGTCCAAAGAAGAAGCTTTCTCTGCACAAGTCACATTGAAGTGTTCAGGATGAATACTGTCTGAAGCTCGTACGATAATAACAGAATCGGTTTCTCGAGCTATCTGTTCCACTTCAGAACCATTGGGGCCGACAAACTGATAAGCGGCTGCAGGAGACAAAGTGACGACAGCAGCTTCGGGCTTGACAACTCCACTCATTTCTCGCAACAAATTGCGACGAGCTCTCAAAGCTACAGATTTAGGAGAAAGCACCTTGCCTCGACCGTGACAAATGGGACAAACATCACGCATGATGCCATCCAAATCTTTACCCTCTCGCTTACGGGTAATTTGTACCAAACCAAGCTCGGTCATACTGACTAAGTGAGTGCGAGTGCGATCCTTCTTAAGTTCATCGCCCAAAGTTTCCAAAATCTTGCGCTGATCTTCGGAACTATCCATGTCGATAAAGTCGACAATGATGATGCCAGCCATATCACGTAAGCGCAGCTGACGGCAAATTTCTTTACAAGCTTCCAAATTGGTGCGCAAAATCGTCTCAGCCAAGTTGTTCTTGCCAATAAACTTACCAGTATTGACGTCGATAACCCAAAGGGCTTCGGTACGGTCAACAATTAAATAACCGCCGGAAGAAAGCCAAACACGCCTTGACAGAGCATTGTCAATTTCTTGTTCGATCTTGTACATATCGAATAAAGGATAAGTATCGGTGTACAAGTGAACTTTTTCCAAGAGCTCTGGAGAACTATGTTCCAAGCGCTCACGCATATTTAAGTATTCTTGGCGATTATCAATAACTAAACGATCCACTTCTTCAGTGAAGAGATCGCGTAAAATCTTGTCTACTAAGTCGAGCTCTTGGTGGACTAAAGCTGGAGCGTGGCAAGTTTTAGCTTTGGCCTGAACTTTATTCCAAACTTTGACCAAATAATCTAAGTCCATTTTCAGTTCGTCGCGATCGTGGCCTTCAGCAGCTGTACGCACCACCACGCCCATACCTTCAGGACGAAGCTCGTCGGCTATATGGCGCAAGCGGTTACGCTCTTCTTCAGTAGAAATGCGGCGAGAAACGCCAACATACTGAGCTGAAGGGAATAGCACCAAGTAGCGACCAGGCAAAGTTATGTAAGAAGTAATGCGAGCGCCTTTAGTGCCAATAGCCTCTTTGACTACTTGCACCAAAGTTTCTTGATTGGGACGTACAATTTCGGCGATAGTAGGCTTGGTAAAGCCATTCTCGCCTTCGCTTAAACCGGCCACAGCATCATTGGCACACAAAAAGGCATTGCGCTCCAAACCGATGTCGACAAAAGCGGCATTCATACCGGGCAAAACGTCGGAGACTCTGCCTTTAAAGATACTGCCGACCTGGCGTTCTTCACGGGCTATGAGAATTTCCATGGGGCGTCCATCTTCAAGTACAACCGCTCTCCCCTCGCGGTCGTCGATAGATATTAAAATTTCTTTATACATAAATTAAATAAACCTTACTGTAGTTGGGGCCAAGCCGCCCCCCAGACCGCCGGAAATAGCTATGCCCAACTACCAGCAAAAGGTAGCCAAAGCAAAAAGCGAAAGATCCGTACACGGCAAAACTTAGAGATACGAAAAATTGGGCTCTTTGCTTTTCACGTTTTACGGCCTACTTCCTGCCTCGCAAACCGCTACAAGCAATTCACAGCCTGGCCTTAAAAAGAGCATACATTTAAACCGGCAGTAACAAAAGAATGCAGCTAAAGAGAATAAAAAAGTACGGCAAAGTATAGTGAAAAATTGCTTAGTTATTGACGAAGAATTGCATAAAGTATATAATATGTCACATTGTTCAGAAGCTTACATTTTTCATACCTACAAGGGACAGAATGCGAGTCAAATTGAACAAAGAATAAGCGAGACAGTCCAAGCAATCGCGAAACACCGGAAAAAGTGAGGCAAGCTCATTAGGTTATGTTTGAATCTCTTTCAGAGCGACTCAATGACATTTTTAAGAAGATATCAGGTCGCGGAAAGCTGTCAGAAGAAGACGTAAACGAAGCTCTGCGGGAAGTGCGCCGCGCTCTCCTGGAAGCTGACGTAAGTCTTCCTGTGGTAAAAGAGTTTATTTCCAACATCCGTGAGCGTGCAGTCGGTGAAGAGCTCATTAAGAGCATGACTCCGGCCCAGCAAGTAATCAGATACGTACGCGACGAGCTCATTTCTCTCATGGGCGGCGAAGCGGCCAAACTCACTTTTGCCTCCAAGGCCCCCACCGTTTTTATGGTTTGCGGCCTCAATGGTGCCGGTAAAACTACCAGCGCGGCCAAGTTAGCTTCCTACTTAAGAGGCTCAGGCCATCATCCTCTGCTGGCTGCCACCGACGTATACAGGCCAGCGGCTATTCAGCAGCTTGAAGTTTTAGCCAAGCAAATCAGCGTTCCAGTTTTTAAGCTTGAAGGCTGCCAAGATCCGGTAGAAATTACTTCTGAGGCTGTAGCTAAAGCTAAAGATTTAGGCAGGGATGTGGTCATTGTCGACACCGCCGGTCGCTTGAATATCGACAGCGAGTTGATGGAAGAGCTTAAGAAGCAGCGCGACGCCGTATCTCCAGATGAGATCTTGTTGGTAGTTGACGCTATGACCGGTCAGGATGCCGTCAATGTAGCTCGTGATTTTAACGAGCTTTTGGGCATTACCGGCGTGATTATGACTAAGTTGGATGGAGATGCCCGCGGCGGCGCGGCCATTTCTGTACGCAAGGTCACCGGTGCTCCCCTTAAGTTCGTGGGTACCAGCGAAAGACTCAGCGGCTTGGAGCCCTTCCATCCCGACCGTATGGCCGGTCGAATTTTAGGCATGGGCGATGTTCTCAGCCTTATAGAAAAAGCCGAACAAACTCTGGATAAAGAAAAAGCTCAGGAGCTTTCCGAAAGACTTAAACAGAACAAATTCGACTTAAACGATCTCTTAGATCAGATGCAGCAAATTCGCCGCATGGGCCCGATTAAAGATATTATCAAAATGTTGCCTGGAGTGGGCCGCGCTTTAGATGATATTCCCATCGGCGAGAAGGAAATTAGACGCGTCGAGTCTATTATTCTTTCTATGACCCCTAAAGAGAGGCGCAACCCCGAGATTCTCGATGCCTCCCGCAAGCGTCGCGTAGCCAAAGGCTCTGGCAGCGACGTAGCCGCCGTTAATGCCATTCTCAAGCAATACAACGAACTGAGAAAGTTCATGAAGAGCATAGGCGGTTTAGCTAAGGGCAAGAAAGGCAGGAAGCTGGGCTTCTTTAAGCTTCCCTTCTAAGACTGCCTCTAAGGCCGGTTCCTTCTCTGCCGGTCTTATGCAGCACAAGTTTTAGCGCTTCAGCAAAAGCGCTCATAAGTGTTTCTGTCGAAATAGTCTTTCACTTCGGAAAAGATAATTCGGCGGGTTTAAGAGCGAAAATTCTTCGCCGAGCACAGACTCTTGACTTCCGCCGGGAGAGTGCTGAAATTTCACTAACAATTGCTAATAGCAGATAATCACCACAGGAGGCACCCCATCAATGGTACGCATTAGACTTCGTAGAGTAGGACGCAAGAAACAGGCTAGCTACCGCATCGTAGCTGCTGACGCTAGATGTCCCCGCGACGGTCGTTTCATTGAGATTCTTGGGCACTACAACCCTCGCACCAATCCCCCCACAGTCGTTATGAAATCCGACCGCGTTAAGGCCTGGCTCTCTAACGGCGCCCAGCCTACCGACTCCGTCCGCGGCTTGCTCGTAAGCAGCGGTTTGTGGAAGGAATTCTACGGTACCGATTACGTTTATCCCACTCCTAAGGCTGCAGAGGCTAAGGAAGAAGCTGCTCCCGAAGCCTAGTATTTTCCCCACTCCTTTTACTACAAAGTAAGAGTTTTTGTTGAGGAGAGGAGAGTCGCCATGAAAGGCTTGCTGGAGTATCTGGCCCGCCAACTCGTCGATTGTCCCGATCAAGTTGAAGTCCGTGAACTTCAGGGAGAGCGCTCAACCATCTTAGAGTTGAGAGTGGCTCCGGAAGATATGGGCAAGGTTATAGGTCGGCAGGGTAAAACCGCCCAAGCGATCCGTACGCTCGTAAAAGCTGCAGGAACTCGTGAAGGCAAACGGGTTATGGTGGAAATAATCTAGTTGGTAAAACCGGCGCCATAAGACTTGTGCCGCCGGTTTTTTTCTTTTCTGATAGGTTTAGTATGCAGGAACAGCAGACCAAAGGACTCAGGCCCCAAGAATTTGTGGCTATCGCTTCTGTTTTAACTTCTTTTGGAGTACGAGGCGAAATAAAAGCTCGTATTTTAACAGATTTTCCGGAGCGCTTTAAAAAAACTAAGGAAGTTTACTTAGTTGCCAAAAACGGAGAGTACAGCCGTCATACTTTGCAAAGTTCGCGTTTTCATCAAAATTATATTTTGTTGAAGCTTAGTGGTATCGATTCTCCAGAAGAGGTCGCCCATTATCGCGATTGGTCAATCAGCGTAACCCCAGATAATTTAGTTCCTTTGGAAGAGGGCGAATATTGGCATTTCCAGTTAAAAGGACTGAAAGTTATCGATCAGCACAACGTGTGCCGAGGTCGTATCTTCGATATTTACTCTTATCCTGGTTGCGATCAGTACGCTGTGCGTGACGAAAAAGGCCATGAGCTAGTAGTACCGGCTGTAGAGCGTTTTATAAAAAAAGTAGACTTGGATAACGGCTGCCTTCTGGTCGAACTCCCTGAAGAGGAAGCTTAAATGCGCCTGGATATTATAACCCTTTTTCCCGAGATGTTTGCTCCGCTTTATACTAGTATTCCGGCTCGTGCTCAAAAGCGCGATCTCGTAGAGCTGGGATTGGTTGATTTGCGTGCCTACGGAACTGGACGCCATTTTCAGACAGATGATGTTCCCTACGGAGGTGGCAGCGGTATGGTTATGCAACCCGAGCCTTTGGGTCGAGCCATAGATAATATTCCCAAGTCAGCCGAAGGAGCTCACATAATTTACCTCTCCCCCCAAGGACAGAGATTAACTCAGAAAAAAGTCGAAGAGCTGACCTATTCTCATAAGCATATTATTATGATTTGTGGTCACTACGAAGGCATAGACGAACGCATTTTACAAAAATATGTAGATGAAGAAATTTCCTTGGGAGATTTTGTCATTTCTGGTGGCGAGTTGGCTGCTATGGTTGTAGCTGATGCAATTATAAGACTGGTTCCAGGTGTTATAGACGCCGACTCAGCTAAAAATGAATCATTCAGTACTGGAATTTTGGACTATCCATATTATACAAGGCCTCTGAATTATCAGGGTATGGAAGTTCCTTCGGTACTTACCAGCGGAGATCATAAGAGAATTGCCCAATGGAGACGTCAACAAGCTCTTTTAAATACAGCTCGCAAACGTCCAGATTTACTGGAAGGCCATAAGCTAACTCCAGAAGAGCAAGAGTTCTTAGCTTCTTCCCTTAGTTAGTTCCCCAGATTATAAAAAAAATACCGTGGGGCGCACGGAAATTTACGCCTGTGGAGAGTTTAACAACTCGTTGCTTTTCCTAGATTGGCAATGCTGTTCTCGTAGAAGCAGGAAGTTCCTAACTTTATGAAGGGAGCGCGTTCCTTAGTTACATGATATGTCAGCGGAGCGATAAAAGGAGGAAAGTTCCTTTTAGACTCCTCTCTGCTGCCTCGACAGTTTCGCCTGTACTGAAGGGCCTAGCTATTGATTTTTTTAGGCCCGTCTGGTAAAATATTCGAGTTCTGCTGTAGGCTGTTTTTAGTCAGCTTGAATCTACCGTCTTGATACGGATAGGGTTAGCAGGACGTATTTAGTCAGCGTTGAACCCGCTCGGCGAGTACCGTGAGACACACGGGAATCTACGCTTGAGGAGAGTGGCCGGTCAGCTTCCCCCACGAGAGAAGAGGAAGCGGTGCCATTCGTTGAGCCAAGAATCCCCCTGGTTTCAGCCGTGGGGAGTGTCAATTGTGAGCAGGCTATAGCCAACAGGGATAGTATCCCCCAGAGGCAAGCAAGATTCGTTAAGAGAAGGATATCCACCATGGATCTGATCAAGAGTATTGAGCGCGAGCAAATGAAAGAAGAATTTCCCAGCTTTGGCCCTGGCGACACCGTAAAGGCTTGGCTGAAGGTTATCGAAGGCGGAAAAGAGCGCTTCCAGGCTTTCGAAGGCGTTTGCATCAAGAGAGGCAACTCCGGTCTTAAAGAGAGTTTCACTCTTCGTAAAATTTCCGGCGGTGTTGGTGTAGAGAGAACCATTTTGGTGCACAGCCCCCGCTTAGACAGAGTAGAAGTTATCCGTCACGGCGCCGTACGCCGCGCTCGTTTGTTCTACCTCCGCGACCTCGTTGGTAAGAAGGCTCGCGTAAAAGAGAGACGTGTAAACCGCTAATTCCCCCACATTCTGGTAGGGATTGCCAAGTTTTGCCAACATCAATGCCGCAGAGAGTGGAGAGAATTTTCCCGCCGTTCGCTGCGGTATTTTTTTGCGAAGTAAGGCTCAAGCCAATGAACAAGCACTCTGCATAGCTAAAAAATTAGCCGCAGGGTGTTTTTGTTTTATAGGCGAAGCCTTGCTTTGCAAGCAGTCAAATATGAGTGAAGGTTTCTCCAATGAAAGAAGGGCTGTTACTTTATATACTTTACCTTTTAGTTGCTATCAGACTAGCGATTACCGTATTTAGTAAGAAAATTTCTGCCACTTGGAAAAGTGTAATAAAAGAGTATCTCGATTCTTTCATAGTAGCTGGCGTTATGGCAATATTGATTATTACTTACGTGGCCCGCAGCTTCTACATTCCTTCAGAATCGATGTTACCCACTCTAAAAGTAAACGATTACATTTTGGTTAATCGTTTTGTTTATAAAATGGCCCAACCCTCCCGTGGCGAAATTATCGTTTTCCATCCTCCACACGTAAAGGATCCAGCTAATACCGATTTTATTAAACGTGTAGTTGCTTTAGAAAATGATGTAGTAGAAGTAGCCAATGGGGTGCTTTACTTAAATGGCATTCCTCAGGATGAGCCTTTTATAAAAGAACCTATAGAGGCAGATTTCCCTGCTTACCGAGTCCCCAAAGGTCATATATTCGTAATGGGTGATAATCGCAACAATTCGGATGATTCTAGATATTGGGGCCCGCTGCCACTAGAAAATATTGTCGGTAAAGCTTTTGTTATCTTCTGGCCTGTTTCTCGCGTAGGTTTACTGAAGTAGTTATAGTTGCAGCTAGTTGGTAAAAGATAAGATCAAGAGAGGATTTGCTCCATGGAAGAAAACACTTCCGCACAGAAACAGAGAGGCTTTTCCTGGTTTCCCGGCCATATGCGTAAAGCCTTACGGCAGTTGGAAGAGAGCCTAAACTTGGCAGATATCGTCCTTCTGGTAATGGATGCTCGCATACCTGCATCTTCCCGGCAGCCAGATTTGGAAGAATTGTTGCAACGCAAGCACAAAGAACTCATCTTCGTATTGAACAAGACAGACTTAGCCGAAGAAGCAGAAACGAAGAAATGGCTAGCTTGGTTTAAAGCTAACAATTTGGCTGCCGTAGCTATGCGTTCTACTGCAGGCAAAGGAGCTGGTCCCTTGGAAGGAGCTATTGCCCGCTTGCGTCGCAGCGTAGAAGAGAAACGCCGCGCTAAAGGTTTACGTCCTCGCGATCCACGCTTAGTAGTGGCAGGCATACCAAACGTAGGGAAATCGTCTTTGCTCAATAGATTAGCTGGTGCTACTCGTGCCAAAACTGGAGCTAAGCCAGGAGTAACTAGAGGCAGCCAGTGGGTAGCTGTTCCCAACCATTGGCAAATATTAGACTCTCCAGGCATCCTCTACCCTCGCATAGATACGGTTGAAACCCTGACAGCTCTAGCTGCAGCTAGTTGTGTGCGCCACGACGCTATTCCTTTGGAAATGGTAGGTGGCTTATTGTTGGAGCGTTTATGGGCTAAACGCAAAGTCAAAAATGTAGTTCCGGCTAGCTTAACTGAACAATGGAAAAGCCAAGAACACCTTGTTCCGGAACAAATGCTAGTAGAGCTAGCTCAGGCCAAAAACTTCTCCTTAAATGGTCAAGAAGCCGACTTACCTCGTTGTGCCCGTTTTGTGTTGAAAGCTTTTGCGCAAGGCGAAGTTGGCCCCGTTACTTTAGAGACCGCTCCTCCAATTGAAGTCCAAGCTGAACAAGCCTAAAATTTGAAGCAATCTTAATTATCGACGTAAGTATCCGCCGTTTTACCTCGCCAAGGAAAAGCGGCGTTTTTTTCTTAGAGCTAAAAGCCTCCCTAAGGCTATATATAACGAAAGAGCGATATAGTAGTGCGCATTTCTTTACATTACGTTTTGCAAAACTTGCCTGTAGGAGCCTCTTACGAAGAGAGCCTCGAAATTCTGCCCCAAGCTAAAACTTGGCTTATAAAAGAAAAAGAACGCCTTGAGCAAATGTATGCTTTTCAGGAAAGTTTTTGGCCTATAAATAGTGGTGCAGGCTGTGATGAAGTAGGACGCGGCCCTTTGGCTGGCCCTTTGGTGGCTGCCTCTGTTATTTTGCCTAATCACACTTGGATTCCCGGCCTCAACGACTCTAAAAAGCTCAGTGAAGAAGTACGCGAATTGTTAGTTCCTTGGATTAAAAAAACTACCCATTGGTCTATTTGTGAAATATCCTTAGCCGAATTGGACAAAATCAATAATATTAACAGTACCTCACTTTTAGCTATGCACCGTTGCTTAGATGAGCTAAATCCTAAGGCTCAGTTTGTCTTCATAGATGGGCGCTCCGAAATGGCTTCTTGCCCTGTGCCTCAAGTTGCCATTATTAAAGGTGATGCCCGCATTCCAGCTATTGCCGCTTCTTCTATTATTGCTAAAGTACACCGAGATCATTTACTGGACGAAGCCCATAGCCAGTGGCCACAATATCAATTTAAAGAAAATAAAGGCTACGGTACTGCTGCCCATATGCAAGCGTTGCATAAATTTGGCCCTTGCCCCTACCATCGGCGCACTTTTGCTCCCATTAAGCAACTTTTAGAAGCGAATCATCCTATTCAGGAGCAGGCCGTTCTATTTTAAAAAGTACAACAAAAAATAGCCCTTTCTTCCCAAGTTTCTGCAGCTATGGTATAATTTTAAAGCTTTTTGCAACTGCTAAAGTGAGGATTTTGTGAATATGACTGAGCAAACCGGCCGAGCTTCTGAGCGTTCAAAATCGTCTCAAGCTAGTTTAGAAAAAGCGCGCAATTGGTATATAGATGATTTTGTGCGCTACATTACTGTAGAGCGCAACTTAGCTAAGCGCACCGTTATTGAATATCACGATGATTTGACTATCTTTTTGAAGTATTTCCAGCCTCTCTTCGAAGACGGACTTACTTTAGAAGCTATCGATATAAATACAATTAGTGATTTTTTGGCCGATCTCAAGCTCAATCACAATTATGAAGCTTCCAGTTTAAATCGCAAAATTGCTTGCTTGAAAAGTTATTTCAGCTTTTTGGAATTGTATGGTTATATTCCCGATTCACCTATGGACAAGTTTAAAAGCGTCAAAGAGGGACGCGTCTTGCCTAAAGTGCTCAGCCAAGATGACGTAAGCAGAATATTGGCCTATGCCCACAGTCAGTCCGATCCAGGTGGAGATTGGAAAGCCTACCGCAATACAGCTATTTTGGAGCTGTTTTATGCTACAGGTATGCGTTTAGCCGAACTTACCAGCTTAAATTTATCTGACCTAAATTTTGACGATTATTCGATACGCATTACTGGTAAAGGTAACAAACAGCGTATCGTCTTTATGAATCAAAGTTCTATAGATGCTATAAAAGCTTATTTGGAAGCTCGTCCCAACACTAAAGATTCCGCTATATTCCTCAACAGATTTTACAGTCGTTTATCGCGCCGTGCTGTCGAAATTCTCTTTGATAAATTAAAAGAGGAAGCCGGCGTATTTAAAAATGCTTCTCCGCACACTATGCGCCATTCTTTCGCTACCCATTTACTGGAAGGTGGCGCCGATTTAGTTACTATAAAAGAGCTTTTGGGCCATGCTAGTCTTTCTACAACCCAAGTTTATACAAACTTATCAAGAGTAACTATGCGCGGCGTCTACGACAAGAGTCATCCTCGTCAGTAAGCCAATTTATAAGACCAACTATATCGAGATATTTTAGGTGAAAAAATGGACTTCAATTCGATAGAGCATACTTTCCCCCAAGTTAACGCCGAAAAGCAGCGCATTCGCCAAGAATTTTCTTGGGATATTATCGACTTTTTGTTAGAGGGTAAGTCCCCTATCGATTTAAGTGCTCTCACTGTAGAAGAGCGCTCGCAAGCTCACAAATTCCTTTTTAATTATGGCTACGATTATAACAATAAAGAAGATCGCGAAACAGTAGACGAAATTTTCGCCGAAGCTATTCGTTTCATAAAATCATATTTTGTACATGGTCACAGCGCTTGTCCTACTTATTTCACCATTCCGGCAGAGATAGAACGCCTTAACGATGTGCGCGATTTACTCATTTGGGCTTCAGCCCCACGCACTACCGAACGCCAAGCCTGGTCTTGCGCCATTTTGCGTGTCATGCACACCATCCATCATTTAGATAACACTATGCGAGCCGAATTTTTTCCGGAAATAAAGAGGCAAATTCTAGATAAATTCCGGCAAAACATTACCGAAATCAATGGGCAAGTATATTTAGGCTCCGGTGGAGATACTATTCCTCTTTTCGGAGTTTTTTATAAAGAAGAGAAAAGCCGTGACAGCTTAATTATGAAGCTGCTTCACAAGCCCAAAAACGTGGCCGAAAAGATCCATGATCGCTTAGGTGTAAAGTTAGTTACCTACACAAAATTAGATGTATTGCGCACTCTTTATTATCTCTATATTCATAATGTTATTATGTTCGCCAACCTTACTCCCGGTCGCAGCCGCAATACTATTTTAGATTTGGAAAAATGCCAAGCTCTCTTCGCCGAACTTTTAGATAGCGAAAGAGAAACCGATTTTGCCGAAAAGGGGAAAAAATTAGCTCAATTGGCTGACAAATTGGCTACTATTTCGCCTCAAGAGCAAGCAACTATGGAAGTGGAAAAGAAAACTTACAATCCGCTCTCTAGTTCTGATTATAAATCTTTGCAATTTACCGTCCAAGAGTTGGTAAAATTAGAAAATCCTGGTTTCTTCAAAGCTAGACGGTTGCGCACGCAATTGGAGAAATATCATTTAGGGCCAGATCTTGAAGGTTTGCTCCAAGAATTGGAAGGCCCTGTCGCCGAACAGGAAATTCGTGTTCTCTTCCCTCTTGAAGTACAACTAATCGATAAAGACAACTATGCCCAAAGTATAGACGGTACGGCTTCACATGATGCCTATAAGCAACGCCAACAAGATCGCGCTTGTTTACGTGTTCTAGCCGGCGTATTTGCCTTACATCCAGAATTAAATCCTCTCAACAAAGCCAAACGCGAATCAGATCAAATTAAGCTTGGTTTCTTGTAATTTATTGCTAATTTACAAAAGCAATTTCTTTTGCGTGGTACACACGCGAGCGTAGTTTTTAACCAACAGGCGGAGACAGTGGCGATTGAAGGCAAAGAATATTGGCCGAGCTGCAAGCTCGGTCAGTTCGAGCCTGAAAGAGCCGATGTTGGAGCCAGCCAACATGAACACGAGCCCGCAGCCATAACTTATAGCGGAATTTTTTCACCATATCGGTAGCGCAGGCCTCTGGCCGCCAGGCCAGTG
>ERZ808242.1177-NODE-1177-length-15754-cov-5.618129_pt1 | contig 15754 bp, 17 predicted proteins | sample MGYA00521244_ERZ808242 | MGnify/ENA primary metagenome ERZ808242 (study PRJEB31516, sample SAMN03275573) | gut metagenome | biome: mammalia-associated habitat; material: feces | host: Papio cynocephalus | place: Kenya | collected 2012-07-27 ... | reverse complement strand
GGGCGCTATATAATTTGATGCGCCCCTTCCACCATTACGCACTACGCACTTCGCACTTCGCACTCCAAATCCGCTATCCGTTATACTTTCTACCAACATTCCACGCTTTCCCCACCGTATCACCCAGTTGGATGTAGGTGCCGTGGACGGCGTCGAAGGTAATCGGTTTCAATTTAACTGGATCGATTTTTCCATCTGTCAGGATGCAATCATCGGCTAGAATATTCACGATGTCTCCTACGATGTGGAAATCTTCTCCCACTTGGGTGATTTTTGCTACTTTGCATTCAAAAGTAAGAGGATATTCGGTAATTACCGGTGCCTGTACGTGTTCGCTCTTGACCGTATGGAGCCCGGCTTTTTCAATTTTTCCTTCCACTTGGTGGGCACTGACCATGCCCAGGTAGTCCGATTCTGCCATGGTCGAAACGGTAGCCATGCTGACGGTGAAATCGCTGCCGCCGCGAATGTTGTCAGTGGTCAAATGATGGTGATCCAACATGAAACCAATCTGGTTCGTATCGTAAATACCGCCCCAAGCAGCCACCATGGCATCGGCCTTTTCGTCTTTGTCATAGGTAGCAATCACCAGCACAGGCTGTGGATAAATAATAGAAGCAGGTTTCAAATTTGTTTTCATTGTATGTCTCCTTGATTTGAATTCGGTGACTAGTGACTCGTGACTGGTGACTGGTTATTTTTCGATGATACGGTTCGTGTCACAGCTGTTAGCGACTAGCTGCTAGCAACTAGCCGGCTAGCAGCTAGTCGCTAACAGCTAGTTGCTACGACGCTTGCATATTTTCGTATTTCCCAGTCACCAGTCACTAGTCACCAGTCACCCTTTACCGTCCCATTGTCTTCTTCAAATTCTTCAAGAACCGATCGACAATGCGCTGATAGGCTCCCTGGGGATTGCTGCCGGAGACGTTGGTTCTGGCGTCTTCGCTGGAGGCAATCAAATTTCCGGTCTTGGTGTCATACCATTCAAAGGTGACGGTCACATCACAGTAGGGAATGTACTGGTCAGGAATAAAAACAGGATAGTTTTCGGTGCGATATGAGTCATGCCATTTCCCATCTTTGTCTTTCCAGCTTTCCTTGATTTCTCTGGTTTTCCATTCCATGTGAGCCGGTTCGAGATAGGAATCAATCACGTAAGTGGTCAGCCGAGGCAGAATATAAATAGAAGCCCCCGCATCGATGGCAGCCTGCGGAATGGCTACGCCATGGGTATCCGATGCTTCCTCTTCCGATGCTTTTTCCACCTGTCCTGGCAGAATGGCTCTGGACGTTTTCGGTGTTTCTACCACCACGTTGATATTTTTCACTGCATTGGCCCGCTTCACCAATTCTTCTTTCAAGGTCCGTTCCTTGGCCGCACTTTCGATGGACACGTCAGACGTATCCAGTTCCGCCAAGTACACCGTCCGCACTTGCTTGAACGGGTAGCTGCTGTCTTCCCAAGTGGTATACTCCGCATGAGCCACCGATAGAGACAGCATACAAAATAACAGGGTCAATACTGTCATGAATTTTGTTTTCATCATCGTTCCTCACTTTCTATGGAAACACATACTCTCCTTGCCTTTATTATAAAGGGAAAAGAGAGGGATGGAAAGGGGAAATTGGTGACTAGTGACTAGTGACTGGTGACTGGGAAATATAGTGCTACCGCTAGTGTCACAGCAGCTAGCAGTTAGCTTCTAGCTGCTAGCCGGCTAGTGGCTAGTAGCTAGGAGCTAACAGCTGTGACACTAGCGGTATTCTCGTTCCCAGTCACCAGTCACTAGTCACCAGTCACGATCCTTCAAATACCGTATAAACGTCTTAGTCAAAATGGTCTGCCGTTCCTCGGGCAGGGCGGCGATGCCTAGGGTGCGGTATTTCATGGGATAGAGGGGGCGAATGGCTAGATTGAAATTGAAATTCCGAAGCACCAAATCGGTCATGATGGTGATGCCGAAGTTATTTTCCACCATGGACATAATGGAAGAGTCCGATTCCAAAGTGTAGCGGATGTGAATTTTCTTCAAATAGTCCTTCAGCACCGCCAGGATATCGTTATCGGAGCCTTTGATAGGAAAGATGAAAGGCTCTTTTTGCATGTCCTCCAGGGTCAGCGTTTCTTTTTCCGCCAACTGATGGTGAGGCGGCAGGACCGCCATCAATGGGTCCTGGTAGAGAGGAATGAAATCCAATTTCTCATCCACTGGCGCAGACAGAAAGCCGCAATCGATTTTCCCCACTTTGATTCGTTCTGCCACGTCATCATAATCGCCTTCAATGAGTTCAAATTCTACCTGGGGATATTTCTTCTGAAATCCCCGGATGATTTGAGGCACCCACTGGGCCGATACGCTGGCAAAGGTTCCAAGGCGAAGCACGCCGGCCACCACATGGTTCACTTCATAAATGGCTTGGGCAAGACCTCGTTGGTCATTCACCAGTTGCTGGATGTAAGGAAATAAATATTTCCCATTTTCCGTCAGCGTCACCCCACTGGCACTTCGCAAAAATAAAGATACCCCAGTCTCCTTTTCCAGCGCCGCCACGGCATGACTGATCCCCGCCTGGGTGTAGTGCAACACTTCCGCTGCTTTGGTAATATTTCCCACCTCTGCCACTTTGAGAAATATTTCGTATCGATTGAGATTCATAGGCCATAACTTTCCTGCATGTCTGTCATGCAAAACATTCTCTTTTACTATTTCCTGCTATGAGTATAATGAATTGTATCATGCAAAGCAAGCAAATTTAGTGCGTAATGCGAAGTGCGTAGTGCGTAATGAAGGCGGCGAGCCACGCTGAATTGCTCTTATACAGATATATTCATTTACCACTGAATTCGTTTCTATATGCTCGCCGTTTTCTTATATGCGGCAGACAGTAGGCAGTTGGCAGTACACAAATACTGCCAACTGCTTACTGCTCACTACCTACTTTATATAAAAAGAGCTGGGGCGCTTCTTGAATTGTGCGCCCCTTCCACCATTACGCACTACGCACTTCGCATTACGCATTGAATCAACAAGGAGAATCAATATGACAGCAATCAAATCTGCAATCGCTCAATTTCATACCTGTACCGGCCTGTCGGTTCGGCAGGCGGACTTTCTGGTGGTATTGGCTACCATGGCTTGGGGGAGTTCTTACTTGCTCATGAAAATCGGCTTGGCTGATATCCCGCCTTGCTCTTTGATTTTTCTCCGGTTCGGCATCGCGTTTCTGGTGACGGGCCTTCTTTTCTTCAAAAAGATTATTTCCACCCCCAAGGAAACACTGCTCCATAGTGCCATCTTAGGATTTCTGCTATTTTGTCTCTTTGCCATCCTGATGTACGGCATGGAAACCACCACCACCCAGAACGCAGCTTTCCTGTGCAGTACCACCATTGTGATGGTACCTATCATGCAAGGCGTGCTGGCACGGAAAATGCCCAGTCCGATCTGCTTCATCGGTGTAGCCACCACCATGGTAGGCATTGCGCTTCTGACCTTGCAGCATTCCTTAACGTTCCAGTGGGGCGATATGTTTTGCTTAGGCACCGCCTTTCTCTACGGCTGCCACATCTTGGTCATTGCTCGCTTCGCCCCAAAAGCGGACAGTTTGCAACTGGGCATCTGGCAACTGGGTTTTGCAGCCCTCTTCGGCCTGCTGGGCACCATCGCCTGGGAAACACCGGCTCTCCCTGCCACCCAAACTGAATGGGGCGCCATCCTGGGCCTGGCCCTTCTCTGCAGTGCGTTCGGGTTCATTATGCAGACCATTGCCCAGAAATACACCTCCGCGGACCACGTGAGCCTCATTTACTCCTTGGAACCTGTCTTCGCCACCTTCTTCGGCTTCGTCTTCTTACACGAAATCCTCTCCCTGCAAGGCGGACTCGGTGCTGCTTTGATTTTAGGAAGCGTTGTGATGACAACGATATTGAAAAAGAGTGCGTAGTGCGTAATGGTGGTAGCGGCGCACAAAATTTGGAAGCGCCGCATATGTTATAAAAGGTTATTATTCTGCTACTTTCGTTTTTCTAACATATTAAAAATACGGCTTACAACAAGGTTATACAGGTTATACATGGTTATGTGATTGCGTCAGTTTCATAACCATGTATAACCTTTTTAACCTTGTTGTAAGCCGTAACTGTTCTATGTTTGAAAAAGAAATCAGCAGAATAATAACCTTTTATCCTATCCGTATCTTCTCTATGTTACTCAAAACGTCTCGCGCCTATTTCTTATGATTTCCATACAAATCATAGGATACGGCATTTTCGTCGTAGCGGTTCATGCGGACTGGTCGTTTATCTGCATAGCCTACGGCGATGATGCAGAAGGGATCCAGGTCGGTGGAAATATCCAGAATGTGGCAGAGGTGAATCTTTCTATCCTGGTAGGGATAGACCTGCATCCACAGGGTGGAAAGGCCCAGGTGTTCTGCTTCGATCAGAATGTTCTGTGCAGCGGCGGCGCAGTCAAAAGTCCATTCCTGAGGGAAGCTGACTCCTTCTTTTTTCCCTACAATGACGATGGCAGCCGATGCTTTCCGGGCCGGGCCAGCAATGATGCTGTTGTGAGAAATGGCTTTGACCAAGTCTTCTCTAGTGACGATAATGAAATCTCTGGATTTCTGATTGCCTACGGCTCTGGCCTGCATACCTGCTTTTACCAAAGTCAGAAGCTGTTCTTCCGGTACCGGTGTCAGTTCTTTGAAGAATCGGCAAGTTCCGCGTTTGAAAATTTCGTCCATGGTCTCTCCTCCTATACATGAATACGCTGTATTATTATTATCTTTCTTGTCTTCATTATACCATACCGGACTCTTCGTTGTTGGTTGTGAGTTCTAGGAGGGAGGTATAGATAAAACTTATAACCTAAACGGTTCTGGGGTTATGATTTCATTAGCATAACATATCACGAATTTCGCTATACTAAGGAAACGCTGATTTAATCAAAGAATTTGAAATTATATGAATTTTTATCCAAAGCATCGTCAAGAAAATCCTTAAATAGCTCGCTATTCGCGGATTTTCTTTCCTCGCTTTGAATAAAAATTCAAGAATAATTTCAAACCATGATTAAATCAGTGTTTCCTAAGGTTCTGGAATCACGATTTCTCTTGCGCAACATATCCCCAATCTGGCTATACTAGGGTTCTGGATGAATGACTTCGCTGGAACAACATATCACCATTTCCGCTATGCTAAGGTTCTGATTGTATTCATTTCAAATACAAAAGAACCTTTGTATACACAGTTCTACTCTTTGTTTTTCCAACCATCTCATCGCTACAGAACCTTTGCATACACATTCTCACCCTCTGTTTCTCCAGCCATCCCGCCGCTACAGAACCTTTGCATACACATTCTCACCCTCTGTTTCTCCAGCCGTCCCATCGCTACAGAACCTTTGCATACATACTCCCACTCTCTGTTTTTCCAACCATCTCACCGCTACAGAACCTTTGCATACACATTCTCACTCTCTGTTTCTCCAGCCGTCTCGCCGCTACAGAACCTCCTCACTGCAATAAAAAGAACCGCAACATAACGTTGCGGTTCTTTTTATTTGCCTTAGATGGATTTGGTTGCTCTGAGGCGTGTAATAGCACGCTGCAAAGCCAACTTTGCACGATCCATATCGATATCGCTATTATGAGACTGAATTCTGTCTTCTGCGCGTTTCTTGGCAGCCTGGGCACGGGCTACGTCGATGTCGCCAGCCAGTTCGGCCAGTGGAGCTACGACGTTGACCTGATTGCCTTTATTTTCCAGGAATCCGCCGAATACAGCGACTCTATCTTCATTTGCTCCTTTTTTAATGCGTACTACGCACATAGTCAGAGCAGCAGCGAGAGGAAGATGGCCTTTCTGTACTGCAAATTCGCCATCTTCTGCACGAGCAACCACCATGTCTACGCCGTCATTCTGATAAATCGGGCCGTCTGGACTGATGACTTCCACGTGCATCGGATTAGTAAGGGTATCAGCCATGGCTTATTCCCCTTTCTTCATCTTTTCAGCCTTTTCGATTGCTTCATCAATTGTGCCGACCATGTAGAATGCACCTTCAGGCATATCATCATGCTGGCCTGCGAGGATTTCCTTGAAGCCTCTGATGGTTTCCTTCAGTGGTACATATCTACCTGGGGAGCCTGTGAACTGTTCAGCTACGAAGAACGGCTGAGACAGGAATCTCTGAATCTTTCTTGCACGAGCAACGATGACTTTGTCGTCGTCAGAAAGTTCTTCCATACCGAGGATGGCGATGATATCCTGCAGTTCTTTGTAACGCTGCAGAATAGCCTGTACGCCGCGGGCTACTTCGTAGTGTTCCTGACCCAGTACGTTTGGATCGAGGATACGGGAAGTGGAGTCCAGCGGATCTACTGCCGGGTAAATACCAAGTTCTGCGATAGAACGGTTCAATACGGTGGTAGCATCCAAGTGGGTGAATACGCCTGCTGGAGCCGGGTCGGTCAAGTCATCGGCTGGTACGTATACAGCCTGAATGGAAGTGATGGAACCGGTCTTGGTAGAGGTGATTCGTTCCTGGAGTTCGCCGATATCGGTAGCCAGGGTTGGCTGGTAACCTACTGCGGATGGCATACGGCCGAGCAGTGCGGATACTTCGGAACCTGCCTGTACGAAACGGAAGATGTTATCAACGAAGAGCAGTACGTCCTGACCCTGTTTATCACGGAAGTATTCAGCCATGGTCAGACCAGTCAGAGCAACTCTCATACGTGCTCCCGGTGGTTCGTTCATCTGGCCGTATACCAGTGCTACTTTGTTCAATACGCCGGAGTCTTTCATTTCGCCCCAAAGGTCGTTGCCTTCACGGGTACGTTCGCCTACGCCGCAGAATACGGAGCAGCCGTCGTGTTCGGTTGCGACGTTGTGAATCAGTTCCTGAATCAGGACTGTTTTACCTACGCCTGCGCCGCCGAACAGACCGATTTTACCGCCTTTTGCGTATGGGCAAATCAAGTCTACGACTTTGATACCGGTTTCGAAAATTTCAGCTGCCGGGGACTGGTCTTTGAAGGCCGGTGCCGGGCGGTGAATTGGCCAGTAGTCAGATGCCGGCACTTTTGTCGGATCGTTATCTACTGTCTGTCCGAGAACGTTGAAAATACGTCCAAGGCAGCCGTCGCCTACCGGTGCAGCAATTGCACGGCCGGTGTCGACTGCTTTCATTCCACGTACCATGCCATCTGTGGAGCTCATTGCTACGGCACGAACGACGCCGTCGCCCAGGTGCTGCATGGTTTCACAGATAACATCAACAGGAACGCCGGATTTATCATCTTTTACATGGATTGCGTTATAGATAGCAGGAAGTTCTTTGTCATCATCGAAGGCAATATCTACGACTGCGCCGATGATCTGAACAACTTTACCTACCTGCATCTCCTGTTCATTTGCCATGAAGAAGCATTCCTCCTTAAATTCTTTATGCTGGTTTATTCAAGCGCAGCTGCGCCGCCGACGATTTCGGAGATTTCGTTGGTAACCTGAGCCTGACGAGCTTTGTTGTAGGTCAGGTTGAGATCTGCGATTCTTTCGGTTGCGTTGTCGGTTGCAGCGGACATAGCTGCCATTCGGCTTCCCAGTTCGGAAGCAGCAGACTGGAGCATGGCGTTGTAAACCTGCACTTGTACATATTCCGGGAGCAGTTTGGAAAGAACAGTGCCTGCATCTGGCAAGAAGATGTATTCGTCATCGCCAGTGGCTGCTGTATCTGCTCCGTCTGCTTCATCAACCGGTGCTTCTACAGGAAGTAATTTCTGTACTTTCACCTGCTGACGGAGAGCAGTGATGAATTTCGTATAAATAATGTAAACTTCATCGACTTCTTCTTTGGAGAAGTATTCTACCATTTCCTTTGCCAGGTCGATAGAGTTCTGAGCCGATGGTTTATCAGAAAAGCCGAAATGATAGGAATCCAGGTCAAAGCCACGGAATTTCAGGTAGTTTCTACCCTGTTTGCCGCACACATAAAGTGCATACTCTGACCGATCCTTACCGGAGATTTCCTGCATGGTCTGCTTCATAACATTGGAGTTATAAGCACCGGCGAGGCCTTTATCTGCACTGATAATGAGATATCCGACCTTTTTCACTTTGCCAGTTCTGAAGAGCGGGCTGGTGAAACCGGGTGTTACCGAAGAAGCACGGCGCAGAAGCTCTCCGATTTTTTCAGCATAGGGACGGGAGCCGTTTGCTTTTTCTTCTGCTTTGCGCAGACGGGCTGCGGCTACCATCTTCATTGCTTTTGTGATCTGCTGGATGTTGGTGACAGATTTAATGCGCCCTTTTATATCACGCGTACTTTCCAATCAGATCACCCCTCTACCGTTTCAGACTTTTTTGCGTTGTAGCGTTCTTTGAATTCAGCAATAGCAGCTTTCAGTCTTTCTTCGTTTTCATCGGTCAGTTTCTTGTTCTTCACGATGTCTTCGCCGATTTCCGGATGGCTGCTATGGAGGAATGCGAGAATCTGATGTTCAAAATCAACGACTTCGCTGACTTCGATATCATCCAGATATCCGTTAACCGCTACGTAGATAGCCTGTACCTGGTCTTCGACCGGATATGGGGTATACTGTGGCTGTTTCAGGATTTCTGTGGTTCTCTGACCACGGTCGATCTGTGCCTTGGTAGCTGCGTCCAGGTCGGAACCGAACTGTGCGAATGCTGCCAATTCTCTGTACTGAGCCAGATCCAGACGCAGGGTACCTGCGACCTGTTTCATAGCTTTGATCTGAGCAGAGCCGCCTACACGGGATACAGACAGACCTACGTTGATAGCCGGACGGATACCGGAATAGAACAGTGCTGTTTCCAGGTAAATCTGGCCATCGGTAATGGAAATAACGTTGGTTGGAATGTATGCACCTACGTCGCCTGCCAGGGTTTCAATGATTGGCAGTGCGGTGATGGAGCCGCCGCCCAGTTCTTTGGACAGACGAGCTGCACGTTCCAGCAGTCTGGAATGCAGGTAGAATACATCGCCTGGGTATGCTTCACGTCCTGGTGGACGACGGAGCAGCAGGGACATGGCACGGTATGCTACAGCGTGTTTGGACAGATCATCATAAATGATGAGGACGTCTTTGCCCTGATGCATGAAGTATTCAGCGATGGAGACACCAGAGTATGGTGCCAGGTACTGCATCGGGGAACCTTCAGATGCGCCTGCATGGACGATGATGGAGTAATCCATAGCGCCAGCCTGTTTCAGTTTTTCGTATACACGAACAACGTTGGAGTTTTTCTGGCCAATGGATACATAAATACAAATGACATTCTGACCTTTCTGGTTCAGGATGGTATCGATACCAATAGCGGTTTTACCAGTACCACGGTCACCGATGATAAGTTCACGCTGACCACGGCCGATCGGAACCATGGAGTCGATAGATTTCAGACCTGTCTGCAGCGGTACATTAACTGGCTGTCTGTCAGCAATGCCCGGTGCTTTAATTTCAATGTCGCGGTATTCGGAAGCTTTGATTTCGCCTTTGCCATCGATTGGCTGTCCCAGTGCGTTAACTACGCGGCCGATAACGCCGTCGCCTACCGGAACCTGCATCAGACGGCCAGTTCTTTTAACTGTGTCGCCTTCTTTGATGGTTTCAGAACGGCCCAGAAGAACGGCACCTACGTTGCTTTCTTCCAGGTTAAGAGCCATGCCGTATACGCCGTTAGGCAGTTCCAGCAATTCGCCGGCCATGCAGTTTTCCAGCCCATAGATATGAGCAATGCCGTCGCCGACTTCAAGAACTGTACCAACTTCATCGACATTGAGGTCTACTTTGTAGTTTTCAATCTGTTTCTTAATGACAGATGTAATTTCATCTGAACTGATTTTCATTTCCTAGAAGTCACCTCAATCTCTTTGCATCATAATAGCTTTCAGTGTCTGCAGCTGTCTGGCTACGGACCCATCGATCAGGCGGTCGCCCACTTGAACGGTGAAGCCGCCAATCAGCGCTGTATCCACTTTCTGCTTCAGGACAATCTTCTTGCCTGTAATTTCAGAGAGTTTCGCTTTCAGTGCTTCCACCTGGGATTTGGTCATCGGAAGTGCAGAAGTAACCACTGCTTCTTCAATGCCCATGCCATGGTGTGCCAAGGTGGTGAATACATCCACCATCGGCAGGAAGTCAGTAATGCGGTCTCTGTCGATTACGACAAAGCAGAACTGCAGAACGACAGGCTGAACCTTATCTGCAAATATTTTTTTAATAGTATCTTTCTTGACATCCTTTGCAAGCAGAGGATGGAAAAGGATTTCCTTCAGATCGGCATGTTCTTTGATAGCGTCTGCGATCAGATGGAGATCTTCTTCTGTTTTTTCTAAGCTGTTTTGTTCAGCAGCAATTTCATAGATGGCGCGACCGTACTTCTTTGCAAGGATTACGTTCTTATCCATGATTATTTACCTGCTTTTTTAGCATCCAGCTTAGCGATGCTTTCTGCGATGAGCCGATCGTTTGCGTCCGGCGTCATGTTCTTGCTGATGATCTTGGCTGCAATATCACAGGAAAGGACTGCTACCTGTGCCTTCAGATCTTCCAGAGCATCCTTGCGTTCTCTTTCGATCTGCTGCGTAGCCTGTTCTTTTGCTTTAGCGATAGATGCATGGGCTTCATCAATCTGTGCCTGCGCCTGCACCTTGGCTTCTTTGACTGCTTTGTCCACAATTTCCTGAGCCTTAGCCTGTGCGTCTCTCAGCTGAGCTTCATAGCTGACTTTCAGTTCTTCAGCAGCAGCTTTGGACTGGGCAGCAGCGTCCAGGTCGTTTTTAATGCGTTCTTTGCGGGCATCCAGTACTTTCAGTACCGGCTTGTAGCAGAAATGACCAAGAATAGCACAGAGAATAATAAAGTTGATGATCTGAATCAGCAGTGTACCATTCAGTTCTACCAATTCGTTCCCTCCTTAGCTAATATCCCTTTGTATCAATGATACGCGGAAAATTATTTAATGAAAGGGTTAGCGAATACGAGAACCAGTGCAATAACGATAGCGATAATCGGAATAGATTCGATAAGGCCGATAGCAACGAGCATGTTGGTGAACAGCTTGCCTGCCATTTCTGGCTGACGGGTCATACCTTCGAGAGCTTTAGCAGCTGCTTTGGAATCGGAAAATGCTGCTGCAAGAGCTGCTGCTGCTGCAATAACTGCTGCGGCGATAAGGGAATACTGTGCGACGATTGTCTGATCCATAATGATAGTTCCTCCTAGAGAATTATAAAATGTTTTTGACCGCTTATCTCCCGTATTATGGTGTCGGGGAGAAAGCCTGATTGTTCCGTTTTGCGGACGGGACCGGGACCGTTTTTAAAAGCGGCGGCGCGCTCACCCTGTTTTCTCGATTCGATTAATCGATACTTTCCTTCATGTATACAGAAGTCAGGGTGGTGAAAATGTATGCCTGAACCAGACCGATGAATAATGAAACGGCGATCCAGATCATAGGTACAAGCCATGGGCAGAGGAAATACAGGATTTCCAACAGAATTTCACCTGCCAGGATGTTACCGAATAGACGCATTGCCAGGGTAATCGGCTTTGCCAGTTCTTCGATTAAGTTCATAATCACAAAGAGCGGGAATGGTTCAAAGAAGTGTTTAAACCAATGACCGAAACCTTTGCACTTAATGAAATAGAAGTGTGTAAGCAAAGAGCCAGCAATAGACAAACCCAATGTGGTATTCACGTCATTTGTCGGGGACGCTGTCAGATGTTCTGTCGGCAGAAGGCCGATCTGGTTGGCAGTGAAGATGAACAGGAACAGTGTCAGAAGGACTGTAGATACCTGGCGGTATTTCGAACCGACGTTGCTTTCAAACTGAGAGCAAAGACCTTCAAACACCATTTCAATCATGTTCTGCCACCCTCCGGGGATTAGTGCTCTGCCTCTGGTAGCTGCAAATACGGCAATAAAGACGATGATGGCGGTAAGCCACGTAGTAAAGATTGTATCCATATTCACAGACATACCAAATAACTGCTGCACAACATGTGTACCCGTATGAAGATGCATATTCTCACCCCCTTTCTCTTACAAGGATATCAAGAAAACTACTCCTTAATTAAACCGACCAATCGCTCCCCAAGAGTGGCGATGGGCAGTGTAAGTAAGCCACCTAAAAAGGCCAAGATGTTGAACGGACTGAAAATGACCGCCACACAAAAACCTATTTCCAATATAAAGCGAAGCATGGTAAAAGCGACCAGACGATGTCCGATGAATTCGACTTCTCTCTTGGCTTTTTCCCATTGGTTAAATTTGAAAAGCATAAATTTGAAAAAAAAGATATGAAATAGGCTACCTAATCCCCAGGCGATGCCATACTCCCAGCCCTTCCAGAGAAATAAAATCACTGTGCCCAGAAGACAAAGCACCCACAGGTACTTTGTGATTCGTTTCGCATAATGAGGAAAAGTTAAATCGAAGTTCATATCATTTCTTACCTAATATTTGTTTAATTACAGACCATAACCCACTGACCGCTCCCAAGATGGAGAAGAAAATCAGTCCCCATGGGTTTGTCCCCAACCATTCGTCCAGTTTGAGCCCCAGCCATACGCCTACACCGATAGAAACCAGAAGGGTCATGCCTGCCCCAGAGGCAACGGCGATACTTCGCAGCGGATGCCAATCATCCGCAGGTTGTTTTCCCTTTTTTTCCATCTGATTTCTCTCTGCTTATCTGAAAAAATGGCACGTTAAATACAGCATACGAAAATGTACCACTACATTATAGCATAGGACTTTTTACTTGGCTATAAATTTAGTAGGTTTTTTATCACTTAATCCTTCGATATAGAGAAGAGCATCGGCAATTCGTTCTGCGGAGTGCCCATCGCCGTAAGGATTGACCGCTTCTGCCATGGCTTTGTATTCTTTTTCATCGGTCAGCAGTTTGTAAGCGGTTTCATAAATCCGTTCTTCATCGGTGCCAACCAATTTAACCGTGCCCGCTTCCACAGCTTCCGGACGTTCTGTGGTATCTCGAAGAACCAGAACCGGTTTGCCCAGGCTCGGTGCTTCTTCCTGGATGCCGCCGGAATCGGTGAGCACAATGGCACTTCTAGCCATGAGGTTGGTAAATGGTTCGTATTCCATCGGTTCTACCAAATGAACCCCCGGTACACCTTCCAATTCTTCTTCTACGGCTTCCCGAACCAGGGGATTTCTATGCACCGGGAAAACCACTTCTGTGTCCGGCAGCGCTTCTACCAAACGGCGAAGAGCCCGATACACCTGATGCATCGGAGCCCCCAGGTTTTCCCGGCGATGGGTGGTGACAAGAATGACTCTCTTATGTTCTTCAATGGCTTCAATTTCCGGATCTTCGAAATGGTAATCTTTCTTCACCGTAGAGAGGAGCGCATCAATGACCGTATTTCCGACGACGTAAATGTTTTCGTCTTTTTTATTTTCACGAAGCAAGTTCTGACGAGCTGTTTCAGTGGGCGCAAAGTTCACATTGGACAGCACCCCAGTGAGCTGGCGGTTTGCTTCTTCCGGGAATGGGGAAAGCAAATTGCCGGTGCGAAGACCTGCCTCCACGTGACCAATTTTAATCTGCTGGTAGAAAGCAGCCAAAGCGGCGGTGAAGGTGGTGGTGGTATCGCCGTGGACCAGTACGTAGTCCGGCTTTTCCTTTTTCAGCACGTCTTCCAGGCCGCGAAGCACCCGGGCGGTGATGTCGTACAGGGACTGGCCGCTCTTCATGATGTCCAAATCATAGTCTACAGGAAGCTGAAATAAATCTACTACCTGATCGAGCATTTCTCTATGCTGCGCCGTCAGGCAGACTTTGGTATCAATGTCAGGGCGCTTCAAAAGCTCTTTCACCACCGGTGCCATTTTGATGGCTTCCGGACGAGTACCGAAAATGGTCATTACTTTAATCATGATAATCTATGTGTTCCTCTCTTATGAAAATGCATGGGGTGACTGGTGACTAGTGACTGGTGACTAGGGAAATAGAATCCCAGTCACGAGTCACCAGTCTACCAGTCACTAGTCTTTCTTTTCCTTCCTCTTTGCCAGTTGGTACGGGGAGGGCACGATTTCTTTCATTACGCCCAATTTCTTAGCCCAAAGTAGGAAGAGTATCAAGGCAACTGCCACAATAGCTATGCCAACCCACAGGGATAAGTGAATCACCACCAGGGCCACGCAGGAGAAAAAGGCGGTCAGGGCATACATGATGAGTACCACTTGCTTCTGATTCAGCCCTTTGGCTAACAGACGATGGTGGAGATGGTTTTTATCAGGAGAAAAAATCGGAACGCCGCTGGATTTCCGGCGAACGATGGCCAGCAGCGTATCGGTAATCGGAACAGCCAGGGCCAAGAGCGGCACAATCAGAACTGCGGCGGCAGCGGTTTTCATAGAACCCATGACCGACACCGACGCAATGATGTAGCCCAGGAACATGGACCCCGTATCGCCCATGAAAATCTTGGCAGGGTTAAAGTTGTATTGCAAAAAAGCAAGACACGCACCGGTCATCGCTACCATAGCAGCGGCTGCTACCCACTGCCCCATCTGGAACGCCAAAAGAGCAATTGCAATGGACGCGATGGTGGCAATCCCAGCGGCCAGTCCATCCAGGCCGTCGATGAGATTCACCGTATTCACAAAACCAATGATCCAGAAAATGGTAAGAGGCAGAGAAATGATTTCCGGTAAATAAAGAATTCCCACACGAGGCAGATCTACCCATTCGATATTGATGTTAAAAATCACTACCGGAATGGCTGCCGCAATGATTTGCCCCAAAAGCTTCACCTTTGGCGGCAGGGAAATAATGTCATCGGCAATGCCCACCGCAATCAGGAACGTGGCTCCCAGCATGATGCCTACCATTTCATAGGAAAAACCAATGGTGGCAATAACGGAAACCATAAAGCCCGCATAAATTGCCAGGCCCCCTAAGCGAGGAATCAATCCATGATGCACCTTGCGGGCATCCGGCTTGTCCACCGCACCAATTTTAATGGCGAAGTTTTTCACCACCGGGGTCAACACAAACGTAACCACCAGGGCTACTAAAAACGTGAACGCATAGGCGAACAACGTAACACCTCCTAAAAAGACAACACTTCATCGTTATTGTAGCACAATTGGTAGCTAGTGACTAGAGAAAGCGGGAAATTCTATAAAGACACATGCAGACCTATGGATGCTGAGGAAAAGGTTATCATTCTACTGCTTTCGCTTGTATAACAAATTGCTGCCATCGTTATCGCAAGGTTATACAGGTTAAAAAGTGGTTATGCGATTCCGTTACTCCGATTCACCACTCAAATTTCCTATCTGTAAAACAGCGATTTCTTTCAACTGCATCTGTTGAAAATGATGGTTTTAAATACGAATGATAGGTCCGTAGGACATCACTCTCTTCATACCGTACTATTAAAAAAATCCGTATGATTGCTAACGTCATTTCGATCGGTCGTATTTGTGCGAAATGACGACTACGGCTAGAAGCACATTCGAGGAACCTGAGTAGCCTTAGAAACTTGAGTAACCTGAGCAACTTTTATCGCTATTGACACCGAAGAGACAAAGTTTAATGAAATTCTAACATGTAAATGTTCGTTTTTTGCGTAAAATTTTTGATTATATAGATAGAGGGATAAGTGAGAAGTAAGCTGCTCACAGTAGGCAGTAAGCAGCCGATCACTGCAAATTGCCAGCTGAAAACAGCCTACTTTCCAC